>Ga0207873_1000159_pt1 | contig 71631 bp, 73 predicted proteins | sample BGWIniCompost_FD_187373 | JGI IMG/M metagenome (GOLD analysis project Ga0207873, IMG submission 187373) | Cellulose adapted compost microbial communities from Newby Island Compost Facility, Milpitas, CA, USA - BGW Initial Compost (SPAdes)... ...
TTCGGGATCAACAGCGAAGGCCTGCGCCGGCGCAACTTCAGCGCCGAGCAGATCCGCAACATCAAGCGCGCCTACAAGCTGCTGTATCGCTCCGGCCTGCGGCTGGAGGAGGCCGTCGCCGAGATCGAAAGGATGGCGCGCGACAACCCGGAAGTTCAGCCGTTCGTGGAATTCATTGCCGCGAGCGAACGGGGCATCATCAGGTAGAGGGGAGAAGGGAGAAGTGAGAAGGAAGAAGATTCGCGACACCAAGGCAGAACCGCTTCTCCCTTCTCCCTTCTCCCTTCCTTTTTTGCGTTTCCTGTTTCCAGTTCTGCACTCATGAGCTTGAAGATCGGCATCGTCGCAGGCGAGGCTTCCGGCGACATTCTCGCCGCGGGCATGCTGGAGGAGCTGGCTCGGCGCGATCCCGCGTTTTCCGCGGAAGGCATTGCCGGACCCGGCATGCAGGCGGCGGGCTGCCGTTCGCTCTGGCCGCTGGAGAAACTCTCCGTCATGGGTCTCGTCGAGGTGCTGAAGCATCTGCCGGAGCTGTTGAAGCTGCGGCGGGATGTGGTCGCGCACTTCACGAAGACCCGCCCCGACGTGTTCGTCGGCGTCGACTCGCCGGATTTCAATCTTGGTCTTGCCCGCCGCCTGAAGGCGCGCGGCATTCGCACCGCGCAGTACGTGAGCCCGTCCGTGTGGGCCTGGCGCGAGGGCAGGGCGGAGAAGATCGGCCGCAGCGTGGATCGCGTGCTGTGCCTGTTCCCGTTCGAACCGGAAATCTATGCCAGGCACGGGGTGGACGCGGTGTTCGTCGGCCATCCGCTCGCCGACCTGATTCCGCTGCAGACCGACCGCGCCGCCGCGCGCCGCGCGCTGGGCCTGCCGGAGACGGGCCGGATCGTTGCCCTGCTGCCCGGCAGCCGCATGAGCGAGGTCACGCGCCTGGCGGAACCGTTCCTGGCCACGGCGGCCTGGTTGCGCCAGCGCGAGCCGGACGTGCAATTCGTCGTGCCGGCGGCAACGGCTCGATTGCGAGCCCATCTTGAGCAGGCCCTCGCGGCTTTCCCTGGCCTGGACGTCACGATCACCGACGGCCAGTCGCGCGAGGTGATGACGGCCGCGGATTGCGTGCTGCTCGCCTCGGGCACGGCGGCGCTGGAAGCCATGCTGCTGCGCCGGCCGATGGTGGTCGCCTACAAGGTCAGCGCGCTGACCTACCTGCTGGTGCGCAGCTTCCGGTTGCTCAAGCTGCCATACGTGTCGCTGCCGAACGTGCTGGCCGGGCGCAGGATCGTGCCGGAGTACCTGCAGCATGACGCCGAACCCGAGCGGCTGGGTCCGGCGATGCAGGAACTGCTCGCGCCTTCGCCGCTGCGCGAGGAGCAGATGCGGGTGTTCGGCGAGCAGCATCTCAGGCTGCGCTGCAACGCGAATGCGCGCGCCGCGGAGGCCGTGCTCGAGCTGGCTGGCCGTTCGCGAGATAAATGACGGGAATTCCCGCGGTTCTTTAGTATCCTGATGTGCGAAGGGGGCGCCGACCCCCGCGCTTTCCATCTTTCACCTATAAAGAGAATTCGAGGGGCGGCTTTGAACGCACAGTCCGAACTGGCTTTTTTCGACGGGCTGACGCGGATCGCGGGCGTGGACGAGGTGGGCCGCGGCCCGCTCGCGGGCCCGGTGGTCGCCGCCGCGGTGATTCTCGATCCCGATTGCCCCATCGAAGGTCTGCGTGATTCAAAGCAGCTCAATGCCGCGCGGCGCGAGGAGCTCGATCTCATCATCCGCGAATGCGCGCTGGCCTGGGCCATAGGGATATGCCAGCCGGCGGAAATCGACGCGCTCAATATCCTGCAGGCGTCCATGCTGGCCATGCGCCGGGCGGTCGAGGCGCTCGCCATCGTTCCCGAATTCGTGCGCGTCGACGGCAATCGCTGCCCGGAACTGCGCGTGCCTTCGGAAGCCATCATCGGCGGCGACGACAGCGTGCCGTGCATCAGCGCCGCCTCGATCATCGCCAAGGTGCACCGCGACGCCGAGATGCAGCGCCTGCATGCCGAGTTCCCGCAGTACGGCTTTGACCGTCACAAGGGCTATCCCACGCCCGAGCATCTCGCCGCGCTGGACCAGCACGGCCCTTCGCCCGTGCACCGCCGTTCCTATGCGCCGGTACAGCGCGCGCTGGAGCGGGCCACGGCATGAACGGCTCCTTCGTCCATCTGCGGGTGCATACCGAGTATTCGCTGGTCGACTCGGTGGTGCGCGTCAAGCAGCTGATGGCTGCGGTCGCCGAGGCGCGCATGCCGGCGGTTGCGCTCACCGACCAGAGCAACATGTTCGCGATGGTGAAGTTCTATCGCGCCGCGTTGCAGAAGGGCATACAGCCGCTGATTGGCTGCGACGTGCTGGTGTCCGCGCCGGAAGCCGGCGAGGCGCCGTCGACGCTGGCGCTGATCTGCCAGGACGAGACCGGCTACCGCAATCTTTCCGAACTGGTCACGCTGGGGTTCCGCGAAGGCCAGGAGCGCGGCGTGCCGGTGGTTCGGCGCGAATGGCTGCACGGCCGCACCGACGGCCTGATCGCGATCAGCGTCTGCCGCGAGGGCGAGATCGGCCGCGCTCTGCTGGCGGGACGCGAGCAGCAGGCGGATGAACTTCTCAACCAGTGGCTGGCGTGGTTCGGTGACCGCTTCTATCTGGAACTGCAGCGCACCGGCCGCGAGAACGAGGAAACCTGCAACGCCGCCAGCGTGCAGCTGGCCGCGCGCCGCGGCGTGCCGGTGGTGGCAAGCAACGACGTGCGCTTCATCCGCAAGGAGGATTTCGAGGCGCACGAGACGCGCGTCTGCATCCACGACGGGCGCGTGCTGAACGATCCGCGCCGGCCGCGACGCTACAGCGAGGAGCAGTACCTCAAGACGCCCGCGGAAATGCGCGAGCTGTTCGCGGACGTGCCGGAAGCCATCGACAACACGCTGGCCATCGCGCGCCGCTGCGGCTTTCAGCTGCGCCTCGGCGAATATTTCCTGCCGGACTTCCCCGTGCCGGCGGGTCACAGCATCGACAGCTGGCTGCGCGAGCAGGCGCGCCAGGGGCTGGAGCGACGCCTGCAAAAGCTGCTGGATGCGAACGCCCCGGACTACGCGGAACGCCGCAAGGCCTACGAGGAGCGGCTGGAAATCGAGCTCGACGTCATCGTGCAGATGGGCTTTCCGGGCTACTTCCTCATCGTCGCGGACTTCATCCAGTGGGCGAAGAACAACGGCGTGCCGGTAGGGCCGGGGCGCGGTTCCGGCGCGGGTTCGCTGGTGGCCTATGCGCTCGGCATCACCGATCTCGATCCACTGGCCTACGACCTGCTGTTCGAGCGCTTCCTCAATCCCGAGCGCGTCTCCATGCCCGACTTCGACGTCGACTTCTGCATGGAAGGCCGCGATCGGGTCATCGATTACGTCGCCGAGAAGTATGGCCGCGAGCAGGTCTCGCAGATCATCACCTATGGCTCCATGGCGGCGCGCGCGGTGGTGCGCGACGTCGGCCGCGTGCTCGGCCACCCCTATGGTTTCGTCGATCGCATCGCCAAGCTGATTCCCTTCGAGATCGGCATGACGTTGGACAAGGCGCTGGAGGACGAGAACAGCGAGCTGGTGCAGGCCTACAACAACGAAGAGGAAGTGCGCGAGCTGATCGATCGCGCCCGCCAGCTCGAGGGCCTGGCGCGCAACGCCGGCAAGCATGCCGGCGGCGTGGTGATCGCGCCGCGGCCGCTGACGGAATTCACGCCGCTGTACTGCGAACAGGGCTCGGAAGGCACGGTCACGCAGCTCGACAAGGACGACGTCGAGGCGGTTGGCCTCGTGAAGTTCGACTTCCTCGGCCTGCGCACGCTGACCATCATCGACTGGGCGCTCGCCTCCATAAACAAGGCGCGCAAGGCGCGCGGCGAGCCGGAGCTGGACATCAACGCGCTGGCGATGGATGACCAGGCGACCTTCGATCTCCTGAAGCGCCACGAGACCACCGCGGTGTTCCAGCTGGAATCGCGCGGCATGAAGGACCTCATCCGCCGCCTGCAGCCGGACAACTTCGAGGACATCGTCGCGCTGGTGGCGCTGTTCCGTCCCGGCCCGCTGCAGTCCGGCATGGTGGATGATTTCATCAATCGCAAGCACGGCCGGCAGAAGGTCGAGTACCCGCATCCCGATCTCGAACCCATCCTCAAGCCCACCTACGGCGTCATCCTCTACCAGGAGCAGGTGATGCAGATCGCGCAGGTGCTGGGCGGCTACACGCTCGGCGGCGCCGACCTCCTGCGCCGCGCAATGGGCAAGAAGAAGCCGGAGGAGATGGCCAAGCAGCGCGCCATCTTCCTGGAAGGCGCGGCGAAGAAGGGCGTGGATCCCAGGGTTGCGGAACACATCTTCGACCTGATGGAAAAGTTCGCGGGTTACGGCTTCAACAAGTCGCACTCCGCGGCCTACGCGCTGCTGTCCTACCAGACCGCCTGGTTGAAGGCGCATTACCCCGCGGCCTTCATGGCAGCGGTGCTCTCCTCGGACATGGACAACACCGACAAGGTGGTCGGCTTCATCGACGAATGCCGCCGCATGGAGCTGGAGATCCTGCCGCCGGAGGTGAACGAGTCCGCCTACCACTTCACGGTGCACAGCGACACCGCCATCCGTTATGGCCTCGGCGCGGTCAAGGGCGTGGGCCGCGGCGCGATCGAGAACATCGTCACCGAGCGTGAGCAGCATGGCCGCTTCCGTGACCTCGATGATTTCTGCCGGCGCGTGGATCTCTCCAGGCTCAACCGCCGCACCCTGGAAGCGCTGATCCGCGCCGGCGCCATGGACAGCCTCGGTCCCAACCGCGCCAGCCTCATGGCCTGGCTGCCCACCGCGCTCGCCGCCGCCGACCAGGCCTCCAAGGCCAGCCAGGCGGGGCAGGACGACATGTTCGGCCTGGCCGGACCGGTGGAGACGGCGGCGGTCGAGATTCCGGTGGTGACCGAATGGAGCGAGGAGGAGCGCCTTGCCGGCGAGCGCGAAACCCTGGGACTGTTCCTCTCCGGCCACCCGATCGACCGTTACGCCGAGGAGCTTGGGCACCTGGTAAGCAACCGCCTCGGCGAACTCGCCGAGCAGGAGCCGCCAGTGAGCGGCGATGGCGAGCGGCGCTGGGCGCCGGCGAAGCAGGTGACGGTGGCGGGACTGGTGCTGGACGTGCGCCGCCGCGGCGGGCGCGTCTCCATCACCCTGGACGACCGCACCGGCCGGCTGGAAGCCACCTTCTTCGAGGAAACCTGGAACCGCTTCCGGCACCTGCTGAGCAAGGACGCGGTGGTGATCGTCGAGGGCAAGCTGTCCTTCGACGAATTCATCAATGGCTGGCGGATCACGGCACGCCAGGTACTGGCCATGGAAGACGCGCGTGCCGCGGCCGTGCGTGGCATCGAGATCCAATGGCAGGCGCGCGAGGACGACGAGCGGCGCCTGCAGGCCCTGCGTTCCCTGCTGGCCCGCGCGCGCGGCAACTGCCCGCTGCGGGTGGTCTACCGCAGTGCCAGCGCCGTCGCCCGGCTCAGGCTGGGCGACGCCTGGCGGGTCGCACCGGATGACGTGCTGATCCGCGGCCTGCAGGACCTGTTCGGGCGCGAGGCCGTGAAGGTGGTTTATGGCCGTCTGCAGCTGGAGGCCGCACAGTTCGAGGTCGCCTGAGCGGGGCGGACGATCTTGCTATACTCCGCGCGTTGCGGGCACGCCGCACCAGAATCGCATTCAATGGAAGGCAGATGAATCTCAATTTCCTGGATTTCGAACAGCCCATCGCGGAGCTGGAAGCGAAGATCGAAGAGCTGCGCTATGTCGGCGACGACACGGCGGTGAACATCTCCGAGGAGATCGCGCGCCTGCAGGCCAAGAGCCGCAGCCTCACCGAGACGATCTTCGCCAACCTCACTTCCTGGCAGATGGCGCAGCTTGCCCGTCATCCGCAGCGGCCGTACACGCTGGATTACATCGGTCGCATCTTCACGCATTTCGAGGAGCTGCACGGCGACCGCGCCTTCGCGGACGACCCGGCCATTGTCGGCGGCCTGGCGCGCTTCGAGGGCCGGCCGGTGATGGTGATCGGCCACCAGAAGGGTCGCGACACCAAGGAAAAGCTGCGCCGCAACTTCGGCATGCCGCGCCCCGAGGGTTACCGCAAGGCGCTGAGGCTGATGAAGATGGCGGAGCGCTTCCGCCTGCCGATACTGACCTTCATCGACACCCCGGGCGCCTATCCAGGCGTCGGCGCGGAAGAACGCGGGCAGTCCGAGGCCATCGCCCGCAACCTGTTCGAGATGGCGAAACTGCGCGTGCCGGTCATCTGCACCGTGATCGGCGAGGGCGGCTCCGGCGGCGCGCTTGCCATCGGCGTGGGCGACCACATCAACATGCTCCAGTACAGCATCTACTCGGTGATCTCGCCGGAAGGCTGTGCTTCCATCCTGTGGAAGAGCGCCGAGAAGGCGGCGGACGCCGCCGAGGCCATGGGCATCACCGCCGACAAGCTGAAGAAGCTCGAGCTGATCGACCAGGTGGTGAACGAACCGCTGGGCGGCGCACATCGCAACTACGACGAGATGGCGCAGACCCTGCAGCGTGCCCTCGGCGAAGCGCTGTCGCAGCTCGACAAGATCGGTACCGACGAGCTGCTCGAGCGGCGTTACCGCCGCCTGATGAGCTACGGGCGCTTCGAGGAAAGCTGAGCGCCGCAGCGGCGCTCCCGTGCCCGGCGAGGAGTAGCCAGTGGCCGATTTCTCACCCCAGCTGCTGCTTGATGGCCTGCGCGCGGCGCATCCCGCGCCGCCGGCCCGCTACTGGGTCGCGTTTTCCGGCGGCCTGGATTCCACCGTGCTCCTGCACGCCATGGCGGAACGGCGAGCGGATCTTGGCGCGCCGCTTGCCGCGGTGCACGTCAATCACAACCTCCAGCCCCAGGCGGCGGAGTGGCAGCGCCATTGCGCCGAGGCGTGCGCCGCGCTCGACATTCCCTTCGAATGCTTTTCGGTGACGGTGCGCGCCGCTGACGGCGAGAGCGTCGAGGCCGCCGCCCGGGAGTCGCGCTACCACGCCTTCGGCGAATTGCTCGCGGCCGACGAGTGCCTGCTGACCGCGCATCACCAGGACGACCAGCTGGAAACCTTTCTGCTGCAGGCTTTCCGCGGCGCCGGCCCGCACGGGCTTGCCGCCATGCCGCGCCAGGCGCCGTTCGGCCGCGGCCGGCTTTGCCGTCCGCTGCTGGATTTCAGCCGCGCCGAACTGGAAGCCTGGGCGAGGGCACGCGGGCTCGAATGGCTGGACGATCCCAGCAACGCCGAGGCTCGCTTCGACCGCAACTTCCTGAGGCTGGAAATCCTGCCCGCGTTGCGGCAGCGCTGGCCGCAGCTCGCGGCGACGGTGTCGCGCAGCGCGCGGCACTGTGCCGAAGCCGCCTGGCTGCTGGACGAGATGGCGGCGCTGGATCTCGCCGAAACCGGGGTCGAAGGCGCCATCCGGGTGGTGGCGCTGCGGCGGCTCGATCCGCCGCGGCAGCGGAACCTTGTCCGGCACTGGCTGGCCTGGCAGGGCTTTCCGCGGCCTTCGGAGAAGAAACTCGAGCATGTGCTGAGCGATGTGCTCGATGCCGCGCCGGACCGCGAGCCCTGCGTGGACTGGGCGGACGTGGCGGTGCGCCGCTACCGCGGCATGCTGTATGCCGATCGCCGGCTGGCCGCGCCGCGCACCGGCGCATGGCAGGGTGGCAGGTTCGCGCTCGGCGAGGGCTGGGGCGAGCTGGAGCGCGTCGCGGCGGACACCGGCCTGCCGGAAGGCGAGGTGGAAATCCGGCTGCGGGCGGGCGGGGAACGCTTGCGCCTGCCTGGCCGGCAGCATCATCACAGCGTCAGGAAGCTGTTCCAGGAGGCGGGCGTGCTGCCGTGGATGCGCGATGCGCTGCCGTTCATCCATGTGAATGGCGAGCTGGCGGCGATCGGTGACCTGTGGCTGAACGCCGACCTGCTCAGGCCCCGCGGCTGGCGGCCGCAATGGCGCGGGCGGCCTCGCATTCTGGAAATTTCTCCGCCATAAGTTCCCGTCCGGCCGGTTTATTTCATTGAGAGGCCGGGGCCGTTCCAGTAAGATGTGCTTCCGATTCGCGGCCCATCCTGGCCGCGTCCCTCGAATCGGAAATCCGCATGACCAAATTCATTTTCGTTACCGGCGGTGTGGTCTCTTCCCTTGGAAAAGGCATCGCCGCGGCCTCGCTTGGCGCCATTCTCGAATCCCGCGGACTGCGGATCGGCATGGTCAAGCTCGACCCGTACATCAACGTCGATCCCGGCACCATGAGCCCGTTCCAGCATGGCGAAGTGTTCGTCACGCATGACGGCGCCGAGACCGACCTCGACCTCGGCCACTACGAGCGCTTCGTGCGCATGCGCGCCGGCCGCGCCAACAATTTCACCGCCGGGCGCATTTACCTCAACGTCATCCAGAAGGAGCGCCGCGGCGACTACCTTGGCGCCACCGTGCAGGTGATTCCGCACATCACCGACGAGATCAAGCGCTGCGTCATGCAGGCGGCCACCGACGTGGATGTGCTGCTGGTGGAGATCGGCGGCACGGTCGGCGACATCGAGTCGCTGCCCTTCCTTGAAGCCATCCGCCAGCTGGCCGTGGAGCTCGGCCGCAACCGCGCGCTGTTCATGCATCTGACGCTGGTGCCGTACATCGCCGCTTCCGGCGAGATCAAGACCAAGCCCACGCAGCATTCCGTGAAGGAGCTGCGCTCCATCGGCATCCAGCCCGACATCCTGGTCTGCCGCGCGACCGCGCCGCTGCCGGAGGATGCGCGCCGCAAGATCGCGCTGTTCACCAATGTCGAGGAGCGCGCGGTGATCACCTCGGCGGATGTCGATGACGTCTACAAGATTCCCATGCTGCTGCACGAGCAGAAGCTGGATGACATCGTCTGCGAGAAGTTCGGCCTGGACGTGAAGCCCGCCGATCTTTCCGAGTGGGAGCGCGTGGTCGAAGCCAAGCGCAACCCGGACGCCAGCGTCAACGTCGCCTTCGTCGGCAAGTACGTCGATCTCGCCGACGCCTACATGTCGATCAACGAGGCGCTGGTGCACGCCGGCATCCACACCCGCACCAAGGTGAACATCCACTACATCGATTCCGAGGACATGGCCGAGGGCGACGTCAGCCCGCTGAAGGGCATGGACGCGATCCTGGTCGGCCCCGGCTTCGGCGAACGCGGCATCGAGGGCAAGATCTTCGCCGCGCAGTATGCGCGCGAGAACGGCGTTCCCTATCTCGGCATCTGTCTCGGCATGCAGGTCGCGGTGATCGAGTACGCGCGCAATGTCTGCGGGCTGAAGCAGGCGCACAGCACCGAGTTCGCGCCGCATACGCCGGACCCGGTGATCGCGCTGATCACCGAATGGAAGGATCGCAGCGGCGCCGTCGAAGTGCGCAGCGAGCAATCCGACCTTGGCGGCACCATGCGGCTGGGCGCGCAGGAATGCTTCCTGGAGCCGGGCACGCTGGCGCGCGAGCTCTACGGCGCGGACGTGATCGTCGAGCGTCATCGCCACCGCTACGAGTTCAACAACAATTACCGCGAAACACTGGAAGGCAAGGGACTGCGCTTTGCCGGAAAATCGGTGGACGATCTCGTCGAGGTCGCCGAGATTCCCGGACATCCCTGGTTCGTCGGCTGCCAGTTCCATCCGGAGTTCACTTCCACGCCGCGCGATGGCCATCCGCTGTTCTCCGGCTTCATCCGTGCGGCGCGCGAGCACGCGGCCGCAGGCAAACAGCAGCAGGCGCAGGCCTGAGGCGAGGACATGCGATGAAACTCTGTCATTTCGAGGCGGGCAACGACCTGCCGTTCTTCCTGATCGCCGGCCCGGACACGCTGGAGTCCGAGCAGCTGGCGATGGATGTCGCCGGTCACCTGCGCGAGGTCACGCAGCGCCTTGGCATCCACTACGTCTTCAAGGGTTCGTTCGACAAGGCGAACCGCACCTCGGGCAAGAGCTACCGCGGCCCGGGCATGGAAGAGGGCCTGCGCATCCTGCAGAAGGTGAAGGACGACATCGGCGTGCCGGTGACCACCGACGTGCACGAGTACACGCCGATCGGCGAAGTCGCCTCCGTGGTGGACGTCATCCAGACGCCGGCCTTCCTGTGCCGGCAGACGGATTTCATCCACGAAGCCGCGCGCCACATGAAGCCGGTCAACATCAAGAAGGGCCAGTTCCTTTCGCCCTACGAGATGAAGAACGTGGTCGAGAAGGCGCGCGAGACCGGCAACGAGCAGATCATGGTCTGCGAGCGCGGCTTCTCCTTCGGCTACAACAATCTCGTTTCCGACATGCGCGGGCTCGCCATCATGCGCGACACCGGCTGCCCGGTGATCTTCGATGCCACTCACTCGGTGCAGATGCCGGGCGGGCAGGGCACGAGCTCGGGCGGCGCGCGCGAACACATCCCCGTGCTGGCCCGCGCGGCCATCGCCGCGGGTGTCGCCGGCATCTTCATGGAAACGCACCCGGACCCGGACAAGGCGCTCTGCGACGGCCCCAACTCCTGGCCGCTGGAACTCGCCGAGGAACTGCTGGTGACCCTGAAGGCGCTGGACGAAGCCGTGAAGGCCCGCGGGTACGTGGAAGAGAAGGTCAAGTAATCCGGGAGAAGGCGGAAGGAAGAAGGTAGAAGCTTCGTAACCCGAAGTCTTCTCACTTCGCCCTTCTCACTTCTCCCTTCTCAAGGGAGCAGCAATGAGCAAGATCGTCGACATTCGTGCCCGTGAAATCATCGACTCGCGCGGCAATCCCACCGTCGAGGCGGATGTGCATCTCGACAACGGCGTGATGGGCCGCGCGGCGGTGCCGTCCGGCGCGTCCACCGGTTCGCGCGAGGCGGTTGAATTGCGTGATGGCGACAAGGCGCGTTATCTCGGCAAGGGCGTGCGCAAGGCGGTCGCGAACGTCAACGGCGAAATCCTCAACGCGCTGAAGGGCATGGACATCGCCGACCAGGCCGCCATCGACCGCCGCATGATCGAGCTCGACGGTACGGAGAACAAGGGCCGCCTCGGCGCGAACGCCATCCTGGCGGTGTCGCTCGCCGCGGCACAGGCCGGCGCGAAGGCGGTGAACAAGCCGCTGTTCCAGTATCTCGGCGGCGAGTCGGCCACCGGCATGCCGGTGCCGATGATGAACATCATCAACGGCGGCGCGCACGCCGACAATTCCGTGGACCTGCAGGAGTTCATGATCCTGCCCGTGGGTGCGGCCTCGTTCTCCGAGGCGCTGCGCCAGGGCGCGGAAGTGTTCCATTCGCTCAGGAAGGTGTTGAACGGGCGCAAGCTCAACACCGCGGTCGGCGACGAGGGCGGCTTTGCGCCGGACCTGCCATCCAACGAAGCGGCGCTGGAAGTGATCATCGAGGCCATCGAGCAGGCGGGTTATGCCGCGGGCAAGGACATCCTGCTCGGTCTTGACGTCGCCAGCACCGAGTTCCATCGCGACGGCGTGTATCACCTCGAGTCCGAGAACAAGCGCTTCGACTCCAGCGAGTTCGCCGCCTACCTCGAGGACCTCGTCAACCGCTATCCCATCGTCACCATCGAGGACGGCATGGCGGAGAACGACTGGGACGGCTGGAAGCACCTGACCGACCGGCTCGGTTCGAAGGTGCAGCTGGTCGGCGATGACCTGTTCGTCACCAACCCGAAGATCCTGCGCGAGGGCATCGACAAGGGTGTGGCCAACTCCATCCTCATCAAGGTGAACCAGATCGGCACGCTGACCGAGACGCTGGAAGCGATCCGCCTTGCCACCGACAACGGCTACACCGCGGTCGTCTCGCATCGCTCGGGCGAAACCGAGGACGCGACCATCGCGGACCTGGCCGTGGCCACCACCGCGACGCAGATCAAGACCGGCTCGATGTCGCGCTCCGATCGCATCGCCAAGTACAACCAGTTGCTGCGCATCGAGGAAATGCTCGGCGAGCGCGCCAGCTACCCGGGCCGCAACGCCTTCCCGGGAAAGATCGGCCGCTGATGCGCGGAGGCAGGCGACATTGAGGGTCCTGGCCGGAGCACTGCTGATCCTGCTCGTCATCCTGCAGGGCCAGTTGTGGTTCGGCCGGGGCAGCCTGCTTGATCTGTGGCGGCTGCAGCGCGCGATCGAGCAGCAGCAGGCCGAGAATCACGCGCTGGCCGAACGTAACGCGGCGCTGGCCGCGGAAGTCGAGGACCTCAAGAGCGGACTCGAAGCCATCGAGGAGCGCGCACGCAGCGAGCTCGGCATGATCCGCGAAGGCGAGACCTTCTATCGCGTCATCGAGACGCCCGCCCAATCATCGGAAGACACGCCGCGTGACGACTGACTACACGGTCGATTTCGACCGCCATCCCCATGCCTTCGGCCGGCCCGCATCGACGGGCCGGTTGCGTTCTTCGCCCGAGGATTTCGAGGTCGAGGAAGTGCTCGGCTTTGCACCCGATGATGACGGGCCGCACCAGCTGCTGTGGGTGGAAAAGCGCGGCGCCAACACCGAGTGGGTGGCGAAACAGTTCGCGCGGCTCGCCGGCTGCCGGGCGATGGATGTCGGTTTCTCCGGCATGAAGGACAGGCACGCCGTCACCCGGCAGTGGTTCAGCGTGCCGGCGCCGAAACAGTCGCTGGACTGGACGGCCGTCGACGTCGAAGGCGTGCGCGTGCTGGCAGTGCACGCCCATCGCCGCAAGCTGCGGCGCGGCGCGCATCGCGCCAACCGCTTTGTGCTCACGCTGCGCGCGGTAGTGGATGGCGGCGATCTCGACGAACGTTGCGAACGCATCGCGCGCGCGGGCGTGCCGAATTACTTCGGGCCGCAGCGTTTCGGGCCGCGCGGCGACAACGTCGCTCGCGCCATCGATGGTGCGCGCGGCGGCATCTATCTTTCCGCGGCGCGCAGCTTTCTCTTCAACGAGGTGCTGGCGGCGAGGTTGCGCGAGGGCAGCTGGGACCGCCTGCTGCCGGGCGAGGCGGTGCAGCTTGACGGCAGCGGCAGTTTCTTCCTCGCCGAGGCGATCGACGGCACGCTGCTCGAGCGCCTGGCGAACTTCGACATTCATCCCAGCGGACCGCTGTGGGGCAGGGGAGAACCGCCCAGCCTGGGCGAGGCCGCCGCCATCGAGCGCGCGGTCGTTGAACGTTTCCCCGAAGCGGCGGCGCTGGTGGAGCGCGCCGGCATGCGCCAGGAGCGGCGGCCGCTGCGGCTCACCGTTCGCGACATCCGCCTCGCGCGCCCGGAGCCGGGAGTGCTTGTGATAGCCTTCGAGCTTCCTGCCGGCGCCTTTGCCACCAGCGTGCTGCGCGAACTCATCGATACGCCACAAGGAGACGAACATGCTCGAGCGGATTGATCATGACGGCATTCTTGAGCTCAACATGGCCCGGCCGCCCGTCAATGCCCTGTCTCCGGATTACGTCAGGCTGCTCATCGAGGCGCTGACCACGGCGCCGCGCGAGGGCGCGCAGGCCATCGTGCTGTCCGGCCGTCCCGGGCTGTTTTCCGCGGGGCTCGACGTGCCGGCGCTGCTGGCGCTGGACGAGCCCGCCATCTACGAGTTCTGGAAGGACTTCATCAATCTGCTCGGCGCGATCGCCTGCTCGCCCATCCCGGTCGCCGCGGCGATCACCGGCAACAGCCCAGCGGGCGGTGCGGTGATGTCGATCTACTGCGATTACCGCGTGATGGCCGAAGGCGACTATCGCATCGGCGTCAACGAAGTGCAGGTGGGCCTGCCGCTGCCGCCGATCGTGCATGCGGCGCTGGTGCGCCAGGTCGGTCCGCGGCACGCCGAGCGCCTGGGCGCGGGCGGCCTGCTGCTGGCGCCGGAGGATGCGCTCGCGGTCGGCCTGGTCGACCGGATCACGCCGGTGGACCAGGTGGTGCCGTGTGCGCTTGCCTGGTGCCGGCACATGGTCGAGCTGCCGCCGGACGCCATGCGCATGACACGCGACATGGTGCGCGCCGATCTCGTCGAGCTGTTCAAGCACATCGGCGAGAACGATTACCGCATGATGACCGACGCGTGGTTCGGCGCCGAAACCCAGGCCACCATGCGCGCGCTGGTGGAGCGGCTGAAGCAGAAAAAGAAGTAAGCCGCTAGCGGCGCCGGAGCAGCACCAGCACGGCGCCGGTGCCGCCATCGACCGGGCGGGCGTTGGCGAAGGCGAGCACATCGTCGCGCCGCCTGAGCACGCTGGCCGTTTTCGGTTTCAGCACCGGGCCATCCGGTCCGGAACGCAATCCCTTGCCGTGGATGATCCGCACGCACTGCCAGCGCTCGCGCTGCGCCTCGGCGAGGAACTCGCGGATGGCGATGCCGGCGCGCTGCTCGGTAAGCCCGTGCAGGTCCAGTTCGGCGGCGATCGGAAACTCGCCGCGCCGCAGCCGCCGCAACAGCCGCGGATTCTCGCCGGCGCGCAGATAAAGAAGTTCCTCGCCCGTTTCCAGCTCGGAGCGGAACGGATCCTCGCGCAGGCTCTCCAGCAAGGCGTTGCTCTCGTCCGCCAGCCGGAAGCGCGGCACGGGCTTCGGGCGGCGGCGATGTTCAACGCGCTCCGGCGCCTGCAGGGGACGCACGTCGCGCATCGCCTCGCGGAACAGCGCGAGCTCGTCTTCCTCGACCTCCGGCTTTTTCCTGCTCATGGTGCGAACTGTGCGGGCAACGGGAATCCAGTATAGTAACCGCCATTCTCAGAAGAACGACCAGGGGACCAGGCTTGCACGTGCTCGTCAGCAACGATGACGGCTTCCGCTCCGAGGGAATACGTTGCCTTGCAGCGGAACTGCGCCGCACGGCGCGCGTCACCGTCATCGCGCCCGATCGCGACCGCAGCGCGGCGAGCAACTCGCTGACGCTGGACCGGCCGCTTCACGTGATCGAGGAGGAAGAGGGCGTGTACAGCGTCAACGGCACGCCCACCGACTGCGTGCATCTCGCCATCAGCGGCTTTCTCGACGACGAGCCGGACATGGTCTTCTCGGGCATCAACGCGGGCGCCAATCTCGGCGATGACGTGCTCTACTCCGGCACGGTCGCGGCCGCGACCGAGGGCCGCTTCCTGGGCGTGCCGGCAGTGGCGGTCTCGCTGGTCGGCAGCCGGCCGCGGCATTACGAGGCCGCCGCCCGCGTCGCCCGCGAGATCATGGAACACCTCGAGCGCGATCCGCTGCCGCCGAACACAATTCTCAACATCAACGTTCCCGATGCGCCCTGGGAGGAAATCCGCGGCTTCATGGCCACGCGCCTGGGCGCGCGCCATCGCGCCGAGCCGGTCATGCAGATCGTCGACCCGAAGGGACGGCGGATGTACTGGATCGGGCCGCCGGGCCGCGGCCAGGACGCGGGCCCCGGCACGGATTTCGACGCCGTCGCGCAGGGCTACGTCTCGGTCACTCCGCTGGATATCGACCTCACCAATCATCGCGCGCTGGCGCAGGTGACGGGCTGGGTGGAAGGAGTGCGCGCATGAACGCTGACCTGCGCCGCCACGGCATAGGCATGACTTCCGCGCGCACCCGCGAACGCCTGGTGCAGCGGCTGAGGGACAACGGCATCCGCGACCAGCGCGTGCTCGACCGCATCCGCGAAACGCCGCGACACCTGTTCATCGACGAGGCGCTGGCCTCGCGCGCCTACGAGGACACGGCGCTGCCCATCGGGCATGGCCAGACCATCTCGCAGCCCTACGTGGTCGCGAAGATGACCGAAGCGCTGCTTGCCGGCGGCCCGCTCGCGAACGTGCTCGAGGTCGGCACCGGCTGCGGTTACCAGACTGCGGTGCTCGCGCCGCTGGTCGGCAGGATCAACACCGTCGAGCGCATCGATCCCTTGCTGGTGCGTGCGCGCCGCCTGTTCCGCGAGCTCAGCCTGCGTAACGTGCGCGCGAAACACAGCGACGGTTCCTGGGGCTGGCCGGAATACGCGCCGTATGACGGCATCATCGTCACGGCGGCGCCGGAAGAAATTCCTCCCGCACTGCTCGAGCAGCTCGCCGATGGGGGCCGGCTGGTGATCCCGGTGGGGCCGTCCGGCCGGCAGGAGCTCACGCTGGTCGAGCGGCGCGGTGACGTCTTCGAGCAGAGTTCGCTTGGCCTCGTTTCCTTCGTGCCGCTGCTCGGGGGCACGCGCTGATGCGCATCTTCTCGCCGCTGTATGACCGCGTGCTGCGCTGGGCGGGACACCCGCATGCACCGTGGTATCTCGGCGGCTTGAGCTTCGCGGAATCCTCCTTCTTTCCCGTTCCGCCGGACGTGATGCTCGCCCCCATGACGCTTGCGCGGCCCCGGCTCGCCTGGCGCTTCGCGTTCATCACCACCGCCATGAGCGTGCTGGGCGGGCTGTTCGGTTACTTCATCGGCGTGTTCGCGCTGGAGCTGGTGGAAGGCCTGTTGCAGCAGTGGGGCTACTGGGAAGGCTACCTGCGGGTGCGAAGCTGGTTCGATGAATGGGGTTTCTGGGCGGTGTTCATCGCCGGCTTCTCGCCGGTTCCCTACAAGCTGTTCACCGTCAGCGCGGGCGCGCTGGCAATGAACCTGCCGATGTTCCTGCTGGCCTCGGTCATCAGCCGCGGCGCGCGCTTCTATCTCGTCGCCGGGCTGATTCGCTTCGGCGGCGAGCGCATGGAACGCCAGCTGCGCGAATACATCGACATGATCGGCTGGATCGTGATCGTGCTGTGCGGCATCCTGCTGCTCATATGGAAGCTGTAAGACGCATTCTCGTCCTGCTCGGCTGCTGTCTCGCGCTGCAGGCCTGTGGCCCGGGCGCGTATCGCTGGGAGCAGCCGGAGCTGCCGGCAAGCCGCACTTATGAAGTGAAGCGCGGCGACACGCTGTATTCGATCGCCTGGCGTTATGGGCTCGACTACCGCGAGGTGGCGCGCTGGAACGGCATCGGTGCCGATTACCTCATTCATCCCGGCCAGGTGCTGCACCTGGCGCCGCGGGCCAATGTCGATGCGGTATCCGCTTCGCCGCCTGCGAACGAGCCGCCGCGCGAACGCATCGTGATGGAAGCATCTACACCTCCCGCAACCGCGACCGCTGCCGCAAGTGCAGCGCCGATGCCGCCGTTGCGCGCCGGCGCGTGGCAGTGGCCTGCAAAAGGCGCTGTGCTGGCGAAATTCGGGCAGGCGGTGACAGGCAAGGGCATCACCATCGGCGGCAGTGTCGGCGATGACGTCGTCGCGGCGGCGGACGGTCGCGTGGTGTATGCGGGAAGTGGACTTATCGGATACGGCAAGATTATCATCCTCAAGCACTCTGAAGAGTTTCTTAGCGCGTACGGGCATAACGACAGTATCCACGTGCGTGAAGGCGAGCAGGTACGAAGGGGGGATCGGATCGCTTCGATGGGTCGCGGACCGGGCAACACGCCGTTGTTGCATTTCGAGATCCGCGTCAACGGCGAAGCAGTGGATCCGATGAAGTACCTGCCGTCACGCTGAAGCATTGGGGGAACCGGCGTGGAGGAGAAGCAAGCGGCGGGTGCGCGGTCCGGGTACCGCGATTCGCAGACGGATGTCTCCGACGAGTTGCCGTGGCCAGGCGGCGATGCGCTTGATGACGTCGAAGGCGATGACCTCGAAGAGCTGGCTCTCGACGCACCGGCTGACGAGGATGCCGCGGAAGACGCCGCCGAAACCGAGGAGTTTGAGCCCGGCCGCGCCATCACTTCCGAAGTCCTCGACGCCACCCGTCTTTATCTCAACGAGATCGGCTTCAGTCCGCTGCTGACCGCGGAAGAGGAAGTGCACTTCGCGCGGCGCGCACGGCGCGGCGACGAGGCGGCGCGCAAGCGCATGATCGTTTCCAACCTGCGCCTGGTCGTGAAGATCGCCCGCCGCTACATCAACCGCGGCCTGCCGCTGCTGGACCTCATCGAGGAAGGCAACCTCGGCCTCATCCACGCGGTGGAAAAGTTCGATCCCGAACGCGGCTTCCGCTTCTCCACCTACGCCACCTGGTGGATACGCCAGACCATCGAACGCGCCATCATGAACCAGGCGCGCACCATCCGACTGCCCATCCACGTCATCAAGGAAATCAATCTCTACCTGCGCGCCGCCAGGCAGCTGGCACAGGAGCTCGATCGCGAGCCGACGGCGGAGGAAATCGCCGCGATGCTGGAGCGGCCCATCGAGGACGTGAAGCGCATGCTGGGCCTGAACGAGCGCATCGCTTCCGTGGACGTGCCCATCGGCCGCGACGGAGACCGGTTGCTGCTGGATTCCATACCCGATGACAACAATGCCGATCCTTCGCACATCCTGCAGAACGAGGACCTACACAGCGTGCTGGAGAAATGGCTGGGCCGGCTCACCGGCAAGCAGCGCGAGGTGATCGAGCGGCGCTTCGGCCTGAACGGTCACGAGAAGGCCACGCTGGAGGAAGTCGGCGCGGCGATTGGCGTCACTCGCGAGCGCGTGCGCCAGATCCAGATGGACGCGCTGAAACGTCTTCGCAACATTCTCGAGGCGGAAGGCCTGACCGAGGACGCGTTGTTCGAATAGCGCCGTTCTCAGTCGATGATCAGCGCCGCGGCGACCTTGCGATCCTCGCTGCTGAGCACGCTGAAGGTGCGGCAGGCGGCATCGGTGGTCATCACTTCCAGGCCGCAGCCGTGCCGCAGCGCATGGGCGAGAAACGGCATGCCGAGCAGGTGCAGCTCGCTGCCGGTGCCCACCAGGATGATTTCCGGATCCATGGCCAGCAGCGGGTCCAGCGTTTCGGGCGTCCACTCGGCGATCGGCGGCGGATTCCAGTCCGGCACGATGCGGTCCTGCGCAAGCAGCAGGCTGGACGTGTAGGTGACATTGTTGATGCGGATTTCGCCCGGACCGTAGCCGCGGATGCGGTAACGGGTTTCCTCGCCGGGGCTTTCGCGGGTAATCTCCATGCGCGAACTTTAACGAACCTTCATCCCGGTCTCCACTTCCCGTGAACATTCACCTGCACATTCCCGGCCTGCTGGCGGCGCCGGCGCGTCTCGTGCAAATGCTCGAGGAACCGCTGCCTGCCGTGCTGCGGCAGTGGCGTACGCATGCCGCCGTGCAGGCCATCCCCGGCGGGCGTTTCGGCTTCTACGCGCATATGTTGAATCTGCCGAAAGCCCCGCTCGCCGCGCTCGGCTGGCTGGCGGCGAGCGGCGAGCGGCCGCGGCGGCAGTTGTTCCTGGCCACACCCGTGCACCTGCAGGCTGGCATGAGCGACCTCGTCCTGTTCGGCGGCCGGCATTTTGCGCTGGACGAGACGGAAAGCGAGGAACTGTTCAGGGATGTCGCGGCGTTCTTCGGCGATGAGCCGCGCGTGCAATGTCTTGAAGGCGTCGCGTTCCTGGAGCCGCCAGGGACGCTCGCGGTGAGCACCACGCCGCTGCATCTCGCGCAGGGCGAGGGCGTGCGCGGCAACCTGCCGCGCGGCGAGGATGCGAAGGTGTTGCACGGCTGGATGAACGAGTTGCAGATGTATCTGCATGCTCATGCCATCAATCGCCGGCGGCAGGCCGAGCAGCGGCCCCCCATCAACGGCCTTTGGGTCTGGGGCGAGGGCGAGCTGCCGGCATGCGAGGGCAGGGGCATCCATTTTCACGGCGATGGCCTGTTCCTGCGCGGACTGGCAAGCCTGCTCGGCACCTCGCAGGCCGTGCCCGGCAGCTTCAAGGCGCTGGTCGGCGAAGGCATGCATGTGGTGGAGCTGCTCGATTGCCAGCAGGCGCAGGACGCCGATGACATTGCCGGCTGGAAGTCCGCCGTGGAAGGCATCGCGCGCGACTGGCTCGCGCCCGTTCTCGACGCGGTGAAAACGAAGGCGGTCGCGAGCGCGACGCTGTATGCCGGCGACGGCATGGCCTGCACCATCACGAAGCGCCAATTGTCGCGCTGGAACTTCTGGCGGCGCGAGATCGCGCCGCGCATCGTCACGGAATCCTGATGCAGATACAAAGACGTCCGATCTGTGCCGGCTGCGAACTGCCGGACGATCTTCATCCCGTGCTGCGGCAGGTGCTGTCGCGCCGGCCGCTGGCATCGCTCGACGAGCTTTCCTACGGCCTTGATGCGCTGATCCCGCCGGACAGTCTCGGCGGCACCGGCGAGGCGGCCGAGCTGCTGTTCCGGCATTTCGAGCGGCGCATCCTGGTGGTGGGTGACTTCGATGCGGATGGCGCGACCAGCACCGCGCTCGCGCTGCTCGGCCTGCGCGCGATGGGCGCGCGGTACGTCGATTACCTGGTTCCTGACCGCTTCCGCTTCGGTTATGGACTCACGCCGGAGATCGTGCAGCTGGCGCAGGAGCGGCGTGCGGAGCTCATCGTCACGGTGGACAACGGGATTTCCAGCATCGCGGGCGTCGTCGCGGCGCGTGCCCATGGCATGCAGGTACTGGTCACCGATCATCACCTGCCCGGCGCGGAGCTGCCGGCGGCGGAAGTGATCGTCAATCCCAACCTGCCGGGCGATCCCTTCCCCAGCAAGGCGCTTGCCGGCGTCGGCGTGATGTTCTACGTGCTGCTGGCGCTGCGCCGCCTGCTCCGGCAACGCAGTCATCCGGGCGGCAGCGTGAATCTCGCCGAGTGGCTGGATCTCGTCGCGCTCGGCACGGTGGCGGATGTCGCCGCGCTCGATCACAACAATCGCGTGCTGGTGCACCAGGGGCTCGCTCGCATCCGCGCCGGACGGTGCCGGCCCGGCATCCAGGCACTGATCAACGTCTCGGGACGCGTCCGCGCCGGCCTCGTGGCATCCGACCTCGGCTTTGCGCTGGGCCCGCGCCTGAACGCCGCGGGCCGTCTCGAAGACATGTCCATCGGCATCGAATGCCTGCTGGCCGAGGAGCCGGGGCGCGCCGCGCTGCTGGCGCAGCGGCTGGATGCGCTCAACCGCGAACGCCGCGACATCGAGCAGCAGATGCAGCTCGAGGCGCTGGATGTCATCGAGCGGCTGCAGCTCGCCGACGAGCTGCCGCCGGCGCTGTGCCTGCACCAGGATGACTGGCACCAGGGCGTGGTCGGCATCGTCGCCTCGCGCATCAAGGAGCGCGTGCACCGCCCGGTGATCGCCTTTGCGCGCGACGGCCAGAGCGGCTTGCTGAAGGGTTCGGGCCGCAGCATCAACGGCGTGCACCTGCGCGACGTGTTGGATGCCGTGGCCGTGCGTCATCCCGGCCTGATCGAGAAGTTCGGCGGGCACGCGATGGCAGCCGGGCTGAGCCTGCGCGCCGAGCGGCTGGCGGCCTTCGAGGCCGCCCTGCACGAGGAAATGCTGCGCTGGGTGGATCCCGCCGAGCTGCGCGGCGTGATTCACTCGGACGGCGAGCTCCCGGCGCAATTCCTCACCCTGGAATGCGCGGAGATCCTGCGCGAGGCGGGGCCCTGGGGACAGCACTTTCCCGAGCCCGTGTTCGACGGCATTTTCGAGGTGCGGGACGCGCGGGTGGTCGGCGAGCGGCACCTGCGGCTGCGGCTGGGCTGCGAGGGCAGCCTCATCGACGGCATCGCCTTCAACGCCGCCGACACCAGCCTCGGCTCGCGGGTGTATGCCGCCTACCGGCTGGACGTGAACGAATGGAACGGCACCCGGCGGCCGCAGCTCGTGCTCGAGCACCTGCTGCCCTGCGATTGACCCTGCGGATGACACCGCGGATGCGTTAAGATGCGCGGCTTCGTGCCGAAGAATTCGAGAGTCAGACGCGATGGAAATCAATCCGATCAGACACCGCATCAAGGATCTCAAGAGCCGTTCCGAGGCTCTGAGGGGGTATCTTTGACTACGCTGAAAAGAAAGACCGCCTCGAGGAAGTAACCCGCGAGCTGGAAGTTCCCGATGTCTGGAACGATCCCGAGCGCGCCCAGGAACTGGGCCGCGAGCGCGCCCGGCTGAGCGAAACCGTCGGCACCCTCGACAAGCTGGGCCGCGCCCTGGATGACACCGAGGAACTGCTGGAGCTGCTCGCCGAGGAAGACGATGCCGCCGGCATCGCCGACATCGAGAAGGAACTGGACCAGCTGGAAGAGGACGTCGAGCGCCTGGAGTTCACGCGCATGTTCTCGGGCGAGATGGACGCCAGCAACGCCTTCCTCGACATCCAGGCAGGCTCCGGCGGCACCGAGGCCCAGGACTGGGCGGAAATGCTGCTGCGAATGTATCTGCGCTGGGGCGAGAAGAACGGTTTCGACACCGAGATCATCGAGGCTTCGGCGGGCGAAGTCGCCGGCATCAAGAGCGCCACGGTGAAGTTCACCGGCGAGTATGCCTACGGCTGGCTGCGCACCGAGACCGGCGTGCACCGGCTGGTGCGCAAGTCGCCGTTCGACTCCGGCAACCGCCGCCACACCTCGTTCGCCTCCGTGTTCGTATCGCCGGAAGTCGATGACGACTTCGAGATCGAGATCAACCCGGCTGACCTGCGCATCGACACCTACCGCGCGTCGGGCGCGGGCGGCCAGCACGTCAACCGGACCGAGTCTGCGATCCGCATCACCCACGAGCCCACCGGCATCGTCGTCGCCTGCCAGAGCGACCGCTCGCAGCACAAGAACCGCGCCACGGCGATGAAACAGCTAAAGGCGAAGCTGTGGGAGCTCGAGATGCAGAAGCGCCGCGCCGAGCAGCAGAAGCTGGAAGAGAGCAAGGCCGACATCGGCTGGGGCAGCCAGATCCGCTCCTACGTGCTCGACCAGTCGCGCATCAAGGACCTGCGCACCGGCCACGAAACCGGCAACCCGCAGGCGGTGCTGGACGGCGACCTGAACCCCTTCATCGAGGAATCTTTGAAGCAGGGTCTGTGAGAAACGGAAGAAGGCAGAAGCCGGAAGGAAGAAGAGATGAAGGAAACGCGATCTTCTTTCTTCTCACTTCTTCCTTCTCTCTTCTTCCCGAAGGAAGCGAAATGAACCATAACGACGAAAACCATCTCATCGCCGAGCGCCGCGAGAAGCTGCGTGAGCTGCGGGAAGCCACGGGCAACGCGTTCCCCAACGATTTCCGCCGCAACGCGCTCGCCAATGACCTGCACGGCCTGTACGGCGCGCGAAGCGGCGAGTCGCTGGAAGCCGAGAACATCGAGGTGAGCGTCGCCGGCCGCATCATGGCCAAGCGCGTGATGGGCAAGGCGAGCTTCGTGCACATCCAGGATTCCAGCGGCCGCATCCAGCTGTTCCTGCAGCGCGATTCGCTGCCCGAAGGCGTGTACGAGAGTTTCAAGGGCTGGGACCTCGGCGACATCGTCGGCGCGAAGGGTACGCTGTTCCGGACGAAGACCGGCGAGCTTTCCATCAAGGCGAGCGAACTCAGGCTGCTGACCAAGTCGCTGCGGCCGCTGCCGGACAAGTACCACGGCCTTGCCGATCAGGAGATGCGCTACCGGCAGCGCTACGTCGATCTCATCATGAGCGAGGTGTCCCGCGAGGTGTTCCGCAAGCGCACCCGCATCGTGCAGTTCATCCGCGAATTCATGAACTCGCACGGCTTCATGGAAGTGGAAACGCCGATGATGCAACCCATTCCGGGCGGTGCCGTGGCGCGGCCGTTCATCACGCATCACAACGCGCTGGACATGGATTTCTACCTGCGCATCGCGCCCGAGCTTTATCTCAAGCGCCTGGTCGTCGGCGGCTTCGAGCGCGTCTACGAAATCAATCGCAGCTTCCGCAACGAAGGCGTGTCGACCCGGCACAACCCCGAGTTCACCATGCTCGAGTTCTACTGGGCCTACGCGGATTACCGCGACCTGATGGACTTCACCGAGCTGATGATGCGCGACCTCGCCGAGCTGATCACGGGCTCGACCACGGTGAGCTACCAGGGCGAGAGCTACGACTTCGGCAAGCCGTTCGCGCGCATGACCGTCAAGGAAGCGGTGATCGCGTACAACCCCGATCTCGACATGGGGCGGCTCGATGATCGCGACTACCTGGCCGCGGCCTGCGCGCAGCTGAAGATCGCCGTGGAGAAGAGCTGGGGGCCGGGCAAGCTGCTGCTCGAGATCTTCGAGAAAACCGCCGAGCACCAGCTCAAGGACCCGACCTTCATCACCCATTACCCGACGGAAGTCTCGCCGCTGTCCCGCCGCAACGATGACGACCCCAGCGTCACCGACCGCTTCGAGTTCTTCGTCGGCGGCCGCGAACTCGCCAACGGCTTCTCCGAACTCAACGATCCCGAGGACCAGGCCGAGCGCTTCCGCGAGCAGGTGAAGCAGAAGGACGCGGGCGATGACGAGGCGATGTTCTACGACGCCGACTACATCCGCGCGCTTGAGTACGGCATGCCGCCGACGGCGGGCGAGGGCATAGGCATCGACCGCCTGGTCATGCTGCTCACCGACTCGCCGTCCATCCGCGACGTGCTGCTGTTTCCGGCGATGAGGCCGGAGGGAGCGTAAGACGCAGGACGACGCCTGTGGGAAGAGGTAGAAGAGAGAAGAAGCTGCCGCGAACTCTTCTTTCTTCTACCTTTTCTCTTCTCCCTTCTCATGCAGGAGGTTCCGATGTATCGCGTCCATGGCATGACCGGGTCGGGTAACTGTCACAAGGTCCGGCAGATTCTCGAGCTGACCAACCAGCCCTACGAATGGGTGGAGGTCGATCTGCTCGCCGGTGCCACGCGCACGCCGGAGTTCCTGGCGATGAATCCGAACGGTAAGGTGCCGGTGCTGGAGTTCGATGACGGCCGCACGCTGCCCGAATCGAACGCGATTCTCTGCTACCTCGCCGAGGGAACGGCCTGGCTGCCTGAAGATCGCTTCGCGCGGGCGCAGGTGCTGCAGTGGCTGTTCTTCGAGCAGTACAGTCATGAGCCTGCCATCGCGGTGGCGCGTTTCATCAAGGTTTTCCTGCCGGAAGATCATCCGCGTCGCGCCGAGCTGCCGGGCCTGGTCGAGCGCGGCAATCGCGTGCTCGCCGTGATGGACAGGCATCTTGCGGAACGTGCCTTCTTCGTCGGCAACGTGCCTACCGTTGCCGACATCGCCCTGCATGCCTACACGCATCGCGCCGCGGACGGCGGCTTCGATCTCGATGCCTTCCCGCACGTGCAGGCCTGGCTTGCGCGACTGCTTGCGAACGGCTTCAGGGAAATGACGGCCTGATCGCCGGCATCACGAGGGCAGTCGGCGCAGCGGACTGCCGTCGATGGCAAGCGTCCTGTCCTCGCTGTCGAGGTTCGCTACCGCGAGGATGAGCGTCTCCTCGTCGAGCGGCGCCACGTTCACCACCTCGCCTGCCGCCTGACCGTTCTCGTCACGAATGACGTCGCCGGGAGCGGCGGCGGCAGTCACGAATATCGCCGGACGCTTCTTCACGCGGCCGAGGTATTTCATGCGGGCGATGATTTCCTGCCCGGTGTAGCAGCCTTTCCTGAAGCTGATTCCGTCCAGTTCATCGAGGCCGAGGTGCTGCGCGACGTGCGCATCCTGGATTTCGGGAAGGATGCGCGGCAGGCGGCAGAGAATGTCCCAGCGCGCCAGTGCGTCGTCATCCGCGGCCGCGACGTCAAGCGCAGGCATGGAGGCGGCTGGAGCGACGATCTCCACGCGCGGCACGGGCGAGGCGGGCAGGGCGAAGACCACGCAATCGTTCCAGCCCGCAGCCGATCCCTGCGGCGGCACGGGCAGGCCGCTTTCCTTCAGCAGTTGCGGAATTTTTTCGCCGATCAAGGCACGGGCGGCAAGATCGTCGCGCCGTTCGATGTTCACCTTCGAACGCAGCACGAACATGCGCAGCCGCTGCAGTACTGCATCGACGATGGGCCTGTCGACGACCAGCAGGAACGCAGGTGCTTCGACGGGCCGCCGCAGCACGCGCAGGAAGGCGAGCACACGGCCCTTGGGACTGTGATAGCCGGCCAGCTGCGCGCCGCCTGCTGCAAGTGCGTTGACGTCGCTCGAAAGCTGTCCCTGCAGGAACGACGCCGCATCCGGGCCGGTCACTTCGATGATGGCGTGCGCGTTCATGGCGGCGCCTGCCGCCGCCGGAAATACTGTCTGGTTTGCTGTCATATGCCGGTGAAAACTGGTGAGGCCGGACATCATAGGCAAGTCCGCGTCCGGCATGAAGTCCGCGGCGCGTTGCGGGAAGCGCGTGTATTTCTTACACTTGGCGCCCCATCAGCACCCTTCCAGCCGTCCGAGGAAAGATGTCCACCGGCAACGATTGCAAGCCTTTGCAGGAATCCGGCGAGCCGAAGCTCTGGCAGCCCGAGCCCGCGGAGCAGCCTGTCGAGCCGGAGCGCCCGAAGGAATACGGTGGCCGCAATGGCCCTGATCCGACGCGCTATGGCGACTGGGAGAAGAACGGCCGCTGCATCGACTTCTAACCCGCATGCGTTGCTTCCGGGCAGCGCGCACTGAGAAGGAAGGACTCATGACCGCGTCGAACAAACCCGCGTCCGGGGGCTACCAGACGGACAGCCCGCGCTTTGACCGGCCGCTGTCGCCGCATCTGCAGGTGTACCGCTGGCAGATCACGATGCTTACTTCCATCCTGCATCGAGCGACCGGCATCGTGCTGTCGGTCGGCGCGCTGCTGCTGACGTGCTGGCTGGTGGCCGTGGCCATCGGCGGCGAGCACTACGCGCGCGTCGCCGCCATCATCACGCACCCGGCCGGCCAGGCGTTCCTGTTCCTCTGGTCGATCGCCTTCTTCTATCACTTCGCCAACGGCATCCGTCACCTGCTCTGGGACGCCGGCTGGGGCTTCGAGATCAAGCGGATGTACGCGAGCGGTTACACGGTGTTCGCGTTCGTCGTCGCCGCCACTGCCATCACCTGGTGGCTGGCCTGGGACAAGATCGGAGGTGGCGCGTGATGCAGACACCCATGAAGCGAGTACGCGGCCTCGGTTCCGCGAAGTCGGGCACCGAGCATTTCTGGATGCAGCGCCTCACCGCGCTCGCGCTGATCCCGCTGGGCCTGTGGTTCGTGTACTCCATCGTCACGCTCGCGGGCGCCGATCACGACAGCGTGGTCGCCTGGATGCGCCATCCCGTGCGCGCCACGCTGCTGGCGCTGTTCGCCGCCACGGCCTTCTACCACTCCAAGCTCGGCTTGCAGGTGGTGTTCGAGGACTACGTGCACACCGGGTGGCTGAAGTTCACCGCGCTCATCCTCAACAACTTCATCCATGTTCTGCTCGGCGCGGCTGCTGTGATCAGCGTGCTGCGCGTCGCCTTCGGGGATTGATTCAATGACCAACGCCATCAAGGATTACAACGTCGTCGACCACACCTATGACGTGATCGTGGTCGGCGCCGGCGGCGCCGGCCTGCGCGCGACCGTCGGCCTCGTGGAGCTGGGCTTCAAGACCGCGAACATCACCAAGGTCTTCCCGACGCGCTCGCACACCGTCGCGGCCCAGGGCGGCATTTCCGCCTCGCTCGGCAACATGGGCGAGGACGACTGGCGCTGGCACATGTACGACACCGTCAAGGGTTCCGACTGGCTCGGCGACCAGGACGCGATCGAGTACATGTGCAAGGAAGCGCCGCAGGCGGTGATCGAGCTCGAGCATTACGGCATGCCGTTCTCGCGCACCGAGGATGGCCGGATCTACCAGCGCCCCTTCGGCGGCATGACCACGCATTTCGGCAAGGGCACCGCGCAGCGCACCTGCGCCGCGGCTGACCGCACCGGCCACGCCATGCTGCACACGCTGTACCAGCAGGCGCTGAAGCACCAGGCGGAATTCTTCATCGAGTACTTCGCGCTCGATCTCATCATGGAAGACGGCGCCTGCCGTGGCGTGATCGCCTGGAACCTGGCGGATGGCACGATCCATCGCTTCCGCGCGCAGATGGTGATCCTTGCTACCGGCGGTTACGGCCGCGCCTATTTCTCCTGCACCTCCGCGCACACCTGCACCGGCGACGGCAATGCCATGGTGCTGCGTGCCGGCCTGCCGCTGCAGGACATGGAATTCGTGCAGTTCCACCCGACCGGCATCTACGGCTCGGGCTGCCTCATCACCGAGGGCGTGCGCGGCGAGGGCGGTTACCTGACCAACTCCGAGGGCGAGCGCTTCATGGAGCGCTACGCGCCGAACGCCAAGGATCTTGCCTCGCGCGACGTGGTGTCGCGTTCGATGACCATCGAGATCCGCGAAGGCCGCGGCGTCGGTCCGGAGAAGGACCACATCTATCTCAACCTCATGCATCTCGGCCCCGAGGTGATCAACAAGCGCCTGCCGGGCATCGCCGAGACCGCGAAGATCTTCGCCGGCGTGGACGTGACGAAGCAGCCCATCCCGGTGATCCCGACGGTTCACTACAACATGGGCGGCATCCCGGCGCTGTACACCGGCGAGGTGGTGACGCTGAAGGACGGCAACCCGAACACGGTCGTGCCGGGCCTGATGGCGGTGGGCGAGGCAGCCTGCGTGTCCGTGCATGGCGCGAACCGTCTCGGTTCCAACTCGCTGCTGGACCTGGTGGTCTTCGGCCGCGCCGCGGCCAGGCGCTGCGGGGAGATTCTCACGCCGGGCGCGCGCCAGAAGCCGCTGCCGGAGAACGCCGGCGAGGCGACCTTCCAGCGCCTTACCCGGCTGCGCGAAACCGCCTCCAACACCTCGGGCCGCCCGACGGCGGAAATCCGCCTCGAGATGCAGCGGACCATGCAGAACCATGCCGCGGTGTTCCGCACCGGCGAGGTCATGGAGGAAGGTCTCGAGAAGCTCAAGGAAACCTTCAAGTCCTTCCGGCAGGTGCGCGTCTCCGACCGCAGCATGATCTGGAACTCCGATCTGGTCGAAACCCTTGAGCTCGAGAACCTGCTCGGTCAGGCGATGGTGACGCTCAATTCCGCCATCAATCGCAAGGAGTCCCGCGGCGCGCACGCCCGCGAGGATTATCCGGAGCGCGACGACCAGAACTGGATGAAGCACACGCTGGCGTGGATTGGCCCGGAAGGCGAGGTCAGCCTCGATTACCGGCCGGTGCACCTGCGCACGCTGACCGACGAAGTGGAAGTGGTGCAGCCGCAGAAGCGCACTTACTGATCACCGCGCCGGAACGTCGACGCACCAGTTGAACGAGTTGATTTTTTCCGGGCGCGGCCCGCGAAGAGGAAAACAGCATGGCTGAATTCACGCTGCCGAAGAATTCGAAGATCAGGAAGGACGGCAAGGTCTACAAGGCAGACAAGACCGCGACCAACGTGAAGGTCTTCAAGGTCTATCGCTACGATCCGGATTCGGGCGAGAACCCGCGCATCGACACTTACGAGGTCGATCTCGACAAGTGCGGCCCGATGGTTCTCGACGCGATCATCAAGATCAAGAACGAGATCGATTCCACGCTGACCTTCCGCCGCTCCTGCCGCGAGGGCATCTGCGGTTCCTGCGCGATGAACATCGACGGTACCAACACGCTGGCCTGCACCAAGGCCATCGAGGACATCAAGGGCGACGTGAAGATCTATCCGCTGCCGCACCAGCCGGTGGTGAAGGACCTTGTTCCGGACCTGACCAACTTCTACGCGCAGTACGCCTCCATCGAGCCGTGGATCAAGACCAAGACGCCGCCGCCGCCGGATCGCGAACGGCTGCAGTCGCCGGAAGACCGCGACAAGCTCGACGGCCTGTACGAGTGCATCCTCTGCGCCTGCTGCTCGACGGCCTGCCCGAGCTACTGGTGGAACAGCGAGCGCTACCTTGGCCCGGCCATCCTGCTGCAGGCACGCCGCTGGCTGGCGGACTCCCGCGACGAAGCCACCGGCGAGCGTCTCGACAACCTCGAGGATCCGTATCGCCTGTATCGCTGCCATACCATCATGAACTGCACCAAGACCTGCCCGAAGGGATTGAACCCGGCGAAGGCGATTGCCGAGACGAGGCAGGACCTGGTGAAGCGGAAAGTGTAAGCGGGGCCGGCGTCTTTTGCGTCAGGACGTCGTTGCGGCTCGCCTCGGAATGCTCATGTACTGCCATGCACCGCTTCCTCGGCGATCCGCGCCTCGTCCTGCCGTAAAATCCATCCGGCCTTGAGGTTGTCGTGCCACTCCGATCAACGCTGACGGAACTTTCAATGTCCGAACAAGCGCGCCTCAAATGGCTCTGCCGCCGCGGCATGAAGGAGCTCGACGTGCTGCTCGAGCATTACCTCGAGCACGAGTATCCGCGCGCGGACGAGGAAGAGCGCGCGGCGTTCCGCGAGCTGCTGGAATGCCAGGATCCGGTGCTGTGGGATTACGTCATGGAGCGCGACCAGCCCGGGAGCGAGGTGACAAGGAATGTCGTCCGCAAGCTCGTATCCGCATTGCGCGCTTGAGCTTCGCCCCAGCCGCCTGCTGTTCGCGTTTTCCCTTGCATTGACCGCGTTCGCGGCATTCGCGCCATGGTACGCGAGGCTGCCCGTCCTGATCGCGCTGCCACTGATGTTTCTTGTCATCGTCGCGGCGCGCCCGCTGTTCCGCTGGGCGCGCGGTCCGCGGCGCCTGGTGCTGCATGCGGACGGGCGCTGGGAAATCGATGACGGCAGTCGTTGCCTGCACCAGGCGGATCGTCTGTTGCCCGGCGTCTTCCTCGGCGCGAGCCTGCTCCTGCTGCACTGGAAGTGCCTTCACTGCGGCACGCGCGTGCGCGCCGCCGTCCTGCATGACAATTGCGATGAAAATAGTTTCCGCCGCTGCGAATGAGGCTGCGTTTCACGCCGGACGAAGAATTGTTCGGAGCGAAGCGCGCCTGATCACCACTGCACTGGACGGGTCGCGCCGGAGAAGTTTGGCGGCACCAGCACGGTGTCCCGCGGCGGGCGCGAGTCGTCGCGCTCGGGGTAGTCCAGCGTGTAGTGCAGGCCGCGGGATTCGCGCCGCGATTGCGCCGAACGCACGATCAGCTCGGCGACGGTCACCAGGTTGCGCAGCTCGACGAGATCCGCGGTGACGCGGAAGTTGCTGTAGTACTCGGTGATCTCGGCCTTCAGCAGTTCGACGCGCTTCAGCGCTCGCGCCAGTCGCTTGTTGGTGCGCACGATGCCGACATAGTCCCACATGAAGCGCCGCAGCTCGCCCCAGTTGTGCGTGACCACGACTTCCTCGTCGGAATCTGTCACCCGGCTTTCGTCCCAGTGCCGTAGCGCTTCCAGTTGCATGCCGCCGATGCGCGCGGCGATGTCCTCGGCCGCGCCTTCCGCCAGCACCAGGCACTCGAGCAGCGAGTTCGAGGCCATGCGGTTGGCGCCATGCAGTCCGGTGTGCGCGACCTCGCCGATGGCGTACAGGCCGGGGACGTCGGTGCGCCCGGCGAGATCCACCATGACGCCGCCGCAGGTGTAGTGTGCCGCCGGCACCACCGGCACCGGTTCGCGGGTGAGGTCGTAGCCATACTCCAGGCAGCTCGCGTACACGTTCGGGAAATGCTCGCGGACGAAGTCCGCGGGCTTGTGGGTGATGTCCAGCAGCACGTGGTCTATGCCGAGGCGCTTCATCTCGTGGTCGATGGCGCGCGCCACGATGTCGCGCGGCGCGAGTTCCGCGCGTGCATCGAAGTCGGGCATGAAGCGCCTGCCGTCGGGCAGCCGCAGCAGCGCGCCTTCGCCGCGCAACGCCTCGGTGAGCAGCAGCGTCTTGGCCTGCGGGTGGAACAGGCAGGTCGGATGGAACTGCATGAATTCCATGTTGGCGATGCGGCAGCCGGCTCGCCACGCCATGGCGATGCCATCGCCGGTGGCGCCATCGGGATTCGATGTGTACAGGTAGGCGCGGCTGGCGCCGCCGGTGGCAAGCACGACGATGCGCGCACTGACCGCATGCACTTCCTGGCTGGCGACATTCAGCAGGTAGGCGCCGAGCACGCGGTCATCGCGACGGCCGAGACGGCGCGCGGTGACGAGGTCGATGGCGATGTGCGAGGTCAGGATTTCGATGTTGGGCGCGCGGCGGATGGCGTCTTCCAGGGTGTTCTGGATCTCGCGGCCGGTGGCATCGGCGGCGTGGATCACGCGCCGGTGGCTGTGGCCGCCCTCGCGGGTGAGGTGGAAACCGCCGTCCTCGGCGCTGCGCGTGAACTTCACGCCGCGCTCCACCAGCCAGCGCACCGCTTCCGGCCCGCGGCTGACGATGTGCCGGACGACGTTCTCGTTGCACAGTCCCGCCCCCGCGTTCAGCGTGTCGGCGACATGCATGTCTATGGAATCCTCGTCATCCAGCACCGCGGAGATGCCGCCCTGGGCGCGATGCGTGCTGCCGTCGTTGAGTTCTCCCTTGGAGACGATGGCAATGCGCAGCGTGGAGGGCAGGCGCAGGGCAAGGGTAAGCCCGGCCGCGCCGGAACCGAGGATGAGCACGTCGAATGCTAGCTGTTGCATGGCAACACCAGGGGGAGCTGATACAATGCCGCCCTTCATTCGACATGAAATCGCGTTCAGGGAAGCGGCGCGAGGACGGGCCGGAAAACCAGAAAACGGCCTCGGGCGGGCGAAAAATATACCTTGCCGATGAAACTTTGTCCTGAACCTTTTTCAATCCAGCCGGTCTACCACCACGTTGACAAGCGCAGCGGGCAATGAGCCGTAATACCGACCAATTGCTCGTGGAGCGCGTGCAGCGTGGCGACAAGGCGGCCTTCGATCTGCTGGTGCAGAAGTACCAGCACAAGATCGTCAAGCTGGTTTCCCGCTACGTGTACGAACCTTCGGAAGCCCTGGACATTGCGCAGGAGAGCTTCATCAAGGCGTATCGTGCGCTGCCCAACTTCCGCGGCGAAAGTGCGTTCTACACCTGGCTCTACCGAATCGCCATCAATACCGCCAAGAATTTCGCCGTGGCGGAGGGCCGGCGTCCGATTGACCAGCAGGTGGACTTGCAGGACCCTGAACAATACGAGATGAATGCACGCCTCAGCAGCGTGGACACGCCGGAAAGCATGCTGCTGACCGACGAGATCCAGGCAACGGTGGAGGCGGCGATAGAAGGCCTTCCGGAGGAACTGCGCACCGCGATCGTGCTGCGCGAGCTGGAAGGCCTGAGTTACGAGGAAATTGCCGTGGCGATGGATTGTCCCGTCGGCACGGTGCGCTCCCGGATCTTCCGGGCCAGAGAAGCGATCGGCAACCGGCTGCGGCCGCTGCTCGACCAGGACTGAAGGCATGAACGACAAGCTGCTGGAACAGGTCTCATTGCTGCTCGACGACGAGCTTCCGCCGGAGCAGGCCGAACTGCTGCTGGAGCGGATGCGGCGCGAGCCCGAGCTGCGGGACCGCTTCGCGCAGTACGCCTTGCTGGGCGAGGCCCTGCGCGGCCGCACGCTGAAGGTAGACCTGGCCGCGCGCGTCAGCGCCGCGCTCGACAACGAGCCCGCGCACGCGGTGCCGAGGCTGGCGCGCGTCGATCGCTGGCTGTCGCAGCTGCGCCCCGTCGCGGGACTGGCGGTGGCGGCCTCGGTGGCCATGTTCGCCGTGCTGGCGCTGCAGCCGGAACCGACCCAGCCCCCGGCGGAAGTCGTGCCGCCGCTCACCCCGGGTTCGCAGGCCGTGCTGCGCGCCCAGCAGGCCGGGTTCAGCGGCGTGGATTCGCCGGAGCTGCAGACGCAGCTGCGTAAGTACCTGCTCAACCACAGCGAGCATGCCGGCACGCGGCGGTTGCGCGGCGTGATGCCCTACGTGCAGATCGCGGCGCATGATTCGACCGTCACCGAACCTGCCGCCGAGCAGAGCGAGCGGAGCCAGAAGGATGAGGAGTAAGTTCCTGCAGCTGGCGGGTGCGCTGCTGCTGATCGCATCTCCATCGGCGATGGCCCTGGGCGAGGCGCCGGACGCCTGGCTCAAGGAAATGGAAAAGGCCCTCGAGAACACCAGCTTCCGCGGCACCTTCGTCTACATCCATGACGACAAGGCCGAGACCATGCTGGTCTACCACCGCGCCGGCAAGCCGGGCGAAAGCGGGCCGCGCGAGCGGCTGGTGTCGCTGAACGGCAGTGCGCGCGAAGTGCTGCGCGACGACGACGAGATCAAGTGCGTGCTGCCGGACGACAAGATGGTGCTGGTGGAGAAGCGCCACGCCCCGGATACGCTCGCGCGCGGCCTGCCCCTGAACGCTTCCCGTTACGCCGACTACTACGAGTTCGAGCTGCTCGGTGAAGGCCGCATCGCCGGCCATGGCGCGCGCATGCTGGCGATCAAGCCGCGCGATGGCTTTCGCTACGGCTACCGCCTGTGGCTGGAGGAAAAGACCGCGCTGCCGCTGCGCTCGGAGCTCGTGAACGAGGCAGGCTTCCCGGTCGAGAAGATGATGTTCACCGAGATCGAGATCGGCGGGCCCATCGATGACGCCATGCTGGAGCTTTCCGGCATCGGCGAGGACTACACCTGGCACGTGCGCGGCGGCGAGCAGGATGCCGATGTCCGCGAGTCCGTGCCGCTCGCCTTCGAATCGCTGCCGCCAGGCTACGCCGTGACGCGCAGCGAGGTGCATCTCGAATCCGAACGTCCTTCGTGGCACGTGGTGCTTTCCGATGGCCTGGCCTCGGTGTCGGTATTCGCCGAACCGCTGGAAGAGGGCAAGCCGGCGCTGGCCGGGCTGTCGCGCCTCGGCGCGGTGAACGCCTTCGGCCTGCGCCTCGCGCAGCATCACGTCACCGTGGTCGGCGAAGTGCCGCAGGCCACCGTCGCCGCCATCGGCGAGGCGGTGCGCTACACCGGCGAATGAGCGCCGCCGCGCAGGAATTCATCACCGAACGCGCCCGCGTCCTGCGGGTGGAAGCGGGCATCGCCTGGGTGAGTTGCGAAAGCCAGGCAGGCTGCGCGCGTTGCGCGGCCGGGCAGGGCTGCGGCGGCGGCATCTTCTCGAAACTGCTGCGCGGCCGCCTCGAGGAGCTGCCGGTGCCCACCGATCTTGCGCTCGCTCCGGGCGACTTCGTGCTCATCGGCCTTGCGCAATCCGCGGTGCAGAACGCCTCGCTGCTGCTGTACGGCCTGCCGCTCGCCGGCGTCATCCTCGGTGCGCTTGGCGGATGGCTGCTGGGTGCGAGCGATCCTGCCACCTTCCTCGGACTGGCCGCGGGCTTCGCGGCCGGCCTGCTGCTGGCGCGCCGGGGCGCGCGCCGGCTTGCCGGCAATTCCTCGCTGCAGCCGGTGTTGCTGCGCAAGCTGGCCGAAGGCGAACCTTGTTCCGCGGGGCCGTTGGCCTGACAATACGGCGCAAATCGCCGGGGTTCGGAAGTTTCCATGCGCATTCGCCTGCTTGCGGTCTTCGCCGCGCTCTTCCTCTTTTGCGCCAGTGCCGCTGCCGCGCCGCAAGGCCTGCCGGATTTCGTGGCGCTCGCACAGAAGGTCAATGCCACCGTGGTCAACATCAGCACCTCGCAGCCGCCGCAGCAGCTTGCCGGCGCGCTGCCGGGCTACCCGGAAGGCGAGGGCTACGATGACCTGCTGGAACGCTACCTGCCCGAGCAGGTGCCGCCGGAAGGCTTCTACGACTCCAGCTCCCTGGGCTCCGGCCTGATCATCTCCGCCGAAGGCGAGATCCTCACCAATTACCACGTCGTCAAGGACGCGCGGGAAATCATCGTCAAGCTCGCCGACCGGCGGCAGCTCAAGGCCGAGGTGCGCGGTGTGGACGTCGCCAGCGATCTCGCGCTGCTGCGCATCGACGCGAAGGACCTGCCGGTGGCGGTGATCGGCGATGCCGACGAACTGCAGGTGGGCGAGTGGGTGATGGCTATCGGGTCGCCGTTCGGCTTCGACTATTCGGTCACTTCCGGCATCGTCAGCGCCAAGGGCCGCAGCGTCGGCACGGAGCGCTACGTGCCGTACATCCAGACCGACGTCGCCATCAACCCGGGCAATTCCGGCGGGCCGCTGTTCAACCTCCAGGGCGAGGTCGTCGGCATCAATTCGCAGATCTACAGCCGCACCGGCGGCTTCATGGGCGTGTCCTTCGCCATTCCCATCAATCTCGCCATGGACGTGGTCCAGCAGCTGCGCGAGACCGGGCGTGTCAGCCGCGGCTGGCTGGGCGTGGACATCCAGGACGTGACGCGGGAACTCGCCGAGGGCTTCGGCATGTCCCGTCCCGAAGGCGCGCTGGTGCGCGCGGTGCTGCCGGACAGCCCGGCGGCGGCCGCGGGGATTCGCGTCGGCGACGTCATTCTCGAGTTCGGCGAGCGGGTGATCCACGCCGCCAGCGAACTGCCGCCGCTGGTGGGCGGCGTGCGCGCCGGCCACGAGGTGAGCCTCAAGGTGATGCGCGACGGCCGCAGCACGCGCCTGCCGGTCACGCTGGGTGAAGTGCCGGTGGAGGAAACGCCGGTGCTGGCCGCCGCCGAACCGGAACAGAATGGCCTGCTGGGTCTCGATATCCGCGACCTGCGCTTCGCCGAGCGCGAGGCGCTGGCGCTGCCCGACGGCGGCGTGCTGATCGAGGACGTCCGGCCGGGCCCCGGCCTGGACGCCGGCCTGCAGGCGGGCGACATCATTCTCAGCATCGACCGCCGGCCCGTGCGCAATGAAAAGGAGTTCCGCAGCGCAGTCGAGGACCTGCCCCGGGACCGCCACGTGGCCGTGCTGGTGCAGCGCGCCGGCAGCACCATGTTCCTGCCGTTGCGGGTGCGGCGATGAAGGCGGTGCTCTACAGCCGCCGCGATTGCCACCTGTGCGATGACATGCAGGCGGCGATCACGCCGTTGCTGGCGCAGCGCGGCCTGCAGCTTGCGGTGATCGACATCGACACGGATCCTGCGCTCGTCGAGCGCTTCGGCGTGCGCATCCCGGTGTTCACGCTGGATGACGAGATCATCTGCGAGGGCCGTCCGGACGAGGCGGCCGTCCGTGACGCGCTGGGACTCTCCGGCGCCTGATCCCTTCGCGAAACTTCCCGACGCCCGCCGGGCGACCGGTATAATGGGCCGCTTTGCGCTCCCCCACACTGGAACCCATGGAACACATTCGCAATTTTTCGATCATTGCCCACATCGACCACGGCAAGTCCACGCTGGCCGATCGTTTCATCCAGATCTGCGGGGGGCTGAGCGATCGCGAGATGGAATCGCAGGTGCTTGATTCCATGGACCTGGAACGTGAGCGCGGCATCACCATCAAGGCGCAGAGCGTTTCGCTGGAATACACCTCCGAGGACGGCAGGACCTACCTCCTGAACTTCATCGACACCCCCGGCCACGTCGACTTCTCCTACGAAGTCTCGCGTTCGCTGGCGGCCTGCGAGGGCGCGCTGCTGGTGGTCGACGCCGCGCAGGGCGTGGAAGCGCAGAGCGTGGCCAACTGCTACACGGCCATCGACCTCGAGCTCGAGGTGCTGCCGGTGCTCAACAAGATCGACCTGCCCGCGGCGGACCCGGACCGGGTGATCGCGCAGATCGAGGACATCATCGGCATCGAGGCGAAGGACGCGGTGCGCGTGTCCGCCAAGACCGGCGAGAACGTGCGCGCGGTGCTGGAGGAGATCGTGCGCCGCATTCCGGCGCCGCAGGGCGACCCGAACGCGCCGCTGCAGGCGCTGATCGTCGATTCCTGGTTCGACAACTACGTCGGCGTGGTGTCGCTGGTGCGCATCGTCAACGGCACGCTGAGGGCGGGCGAGAAGATCCGCGTCATGTCCACGGGCCGCGACCATCCGGTCAGCAAGGTCGGGCGCTTCACGCCGAAGATGCTGGACCGGGAGCAGCTTTCCGCCGGCGAGGTGGGTTACGTGATCGCCGGCATCAAGGACATCGACGGCGCGCCCGTGGGCGACACGCTGACCCACACCGACCGGCCCTGCGACAAGGCGCTGCCCGGCTTCAAGCAGGTGCAGCCGCGCGTGTTCGCCGGCCTGTTCCCGATCAACTCCGAGGATTACGAGGACCTGCGCGAGGCGCTGCGCAAGCTCAAGCTGAACGACTCGGCGCTGCACTTCGAGCCGGAGAATTCCAACGCGCTCGGCTTCGGCTTCCGTTGCGGCTTCCTCGGCATGCTGCACATGGAAATCGTCCAGGAGCGGCTGGAGCGCGAGTACGAGATCGACCTCATCACCACCGCGCCCACCGTGATCTACGAGGTGCACACCACTGACGGCAACATCGTCATGGTCGACAACCCGGCCAACCTGCCGCCGACCAACAAGATCGCCGAGGTGCGCGAGCCGATCATCAACGCCAGCATCCTGGTGCCGCAGGAACATGTCGGCAATGTCATCAACCTGTGCATAGAGAAGCGCGGCGTGCAGACGAAGATGCACTACACCGGCTCGCAGGTGCAGATGACCTACCAGCTGCCGCTGTCCGAGGTGGTACTGGATTTCTTCGACCGCCTGAAGTCGGTGAGCCGCGGCTTCGCGTCCTTCGACTACGAGTTCTCGCACTTCCAGCCGGCGCCGCTGGTGAAGCTGGACCTGCTGATCAACGGCGAGAAGGTTGACGCGCTCAGCAACATCGTTCACAAGGACCATGCATATGCGCGCGGCCGCGATCTCGCCGAGAAGATGAAGGAACTGATACCGCGGCAGATGTTCGAGGTCGCCGTGCAGGCCGCGATCGGCAACCAGATCGTCGCCCGCAGCAGCGTCAAGGCGCTGCGCAAGAACGTCACCGCCAAGTGCTACGGCGGCGACATCAGTCGCAAGCGCAAGCTGCTGGAGAAGCAGAAGGCGGGCAAGAAGCGCATGAAGCAGGTCGGCAGGGTGGAGATTCCGCAGGAAGCCTTCCTGGCCGTGCTGCACGTCGGAAAGAAATAAGGAAACGGAAGGAAACGGGATGAGCGTGGACTTTGCCTTGCTGCTTTTCGTGCTGACGGTTGCCGGCGGCCTGATCTGGGCGTTCGATGCCGCGGTACTCGCGCCGAAGCGCCGCGCCGAGGGGCGCACCGACATGCCGGTCGTGGTGGAGTACGCGCGCTCGCTGTTCCCGGTCATCCTCATCATCTTCCTGCTGCGTTCCTTCGTCGCCGAGCCGTTCCGCATTCCGTCGTCGTCGATGGAACCGACGCTGGAGGAGGGCGATCTCATCCTCGTCAGCAAGTTCGCCTACGGCATCCGCCTGCCGGTGCTGAACCGCCTGGTGGTCGACCTCGGCACGCCCGAGCGCGGTGACGTGGTGGTGTTCCGCTTCCCGCAGGACCCGCGCCAGGATTACATCAAGCGCGTGGTCGGCCTGCCCGGCGACGAGATCGTGTACATCGACAAGCGCCTGTACGTGAACGGCGAGCTGGTCCAGGAGGAGAGCCTCGGTCCCGCGCTCACCGAGGAAGGCTTCGAGGTGGTCGAGTACGGCGAGAAACTCGGCGAGGTCGAACACCGCATCTACAAGATGCCGCGCCGCCACGATCCGCGGCGCTTTGATATCGTGGTGCCCGAGGGACGCTATTTCGTCATGGGCGACAACCGCGACAATTCCAACGACAGCCGTGGCTGGGGCTTCGTTCCGGACGAGAACCTCGTCGGCCGCGCCTTTCTCATCTGGATGAACTGGCGCGTGGGCGAGTGGCCGGAGTGGAACCGCATCGGCAACGTGATTCGATGAAAGGCGCCCGCCTGGAGGGGAGACAGATGCTGAACAGGAAAGAACAGAAGGGCATGACGCTGCTCGGCTACGTGATCGTGCTGGGCGTGGTGGGTTTCTTCGCGCTCATGCTGGTGAAGATCACGCCGCTTTACATCGAGTACCGCTCGGTGGTGAGCATCATCAACGCGGTTGCGGCCGAAAGCTCCGCCAACGAGTCGCCGGCCATGCTGCGCGCATCCATCCAGAAGCGCCTGGACGTGAACGACATCGAGCGCGTCAAGGCTCGGGACTTCAGGATCACGCAGAGCCGCAGCGGCACCACGGTGGGCATCGAGTACGAGGCGCGCACCCAGTTCATCGGCAACATGTGGCTGCTCATGGAGTTCGAGCATAGCGCCGAGCTCAAACGCTGATGGATGAACTGGCTCGCCTGGAACGCCGGCTGGGATACCGGTTCCGTGAGCGCGCTTACCTCGTCCGCGCGCTGACGCATCGCAGCGCCGCGGCGGCCAACAACGAAAGGCTGGAATTTCTCGGCGACGCCGTGCTCGGCATGGTGGTCGCCGATTTTCTTTTCCGCAGCGATGTCGGCTACAGCGAAGGCGATCTCACCCGGCTGCGCGCCTCGCTGGTGAACCGCGAGACGCTGGCGGACGTCGCGCAGGCGCTGGAGATCGGCGACGTGCTGCGGCTCGGCCCCGGCGAACTGAAATCCGGCGGCTTTCGCCGCCGCTCGGTGCTGGCGAATGCGCTGGAATCGATCATCGGCGCCATCTATCTCGACGGCGGCATCGAGGCCGCCGCGGAATTCATCCATGCCTCCTTCGGGCAGCTGTTCGCCAGCCTGCCGGATCCGAGCACGCTGAAGGATCCGAAGACGCGCCTGCAGGAACTGCTGCAGGAGCGGGGACTCGGCCTGCCCGAGTACGAAACCTTGTCGGTCAGCGGTCCCGCCCACAGGCAGGTATTCAAGGTGGCCTGCCGCATACCGGCGCTGGAGCTCGAGGCGCGCGCCGAAGGCGCCAGCCGCCGCGGCGCCGAGCAGGCCGCCGCACAACGTCTTCTCGAGGAAATCGGTCATGGAAGCTGAAGGCTTTCGCGCGGGCTTGATCGCGCTCGTCGGTCGCCCCAACGTCGGCAAGTCGACGCTGCTGAACGCGCTCGTCGGGCGCAAGGTGAGCATCGTCACGCACAAGCCGCAGACCACCCGTCACCGCATCATGGGCGTGAGGCACGAGGCCGGGCACCAGTTCGTGTTCGTCGACACGCCCGGCATCCATCTGAACGCGAAGCGCGCGCTCAACCGCACGCTCAACAAGTCGGCGCAGGCGGTGCTCGATGACGTCGACCTCGTCGTGCTGGTGGTCGAGGCGCTGCGCTTCACCGAGGAAGACGATCACGTGTTGCGCCGGCTGCGCGGCCGCGACAACGTGGTGCTGGTGATCAACAAGGTCGACCAGGTGAAGGACAAGGATGCCTTGCTGCCTTTCATCGCCGGGATGAGCGAGCGCATGAACTTCGCCGCCGTCGTGCCGCTGTCGGCGCTGAAGACGCGCAATCTCGAGCCTCTGCTGGATGAACTGCGCGCGCGCCTGCCCGAGTCGCCGCCGCTGTTCCCCGAGGAGCAGCTCAGCGACCGCGACGAGCGTTTCATGGTCGCCGAGATCGTGCGCGAGAAGCTGATGGAGCGCCTGCACGAGGAGCTGCCGTATTCGCTCACCGTGACCATGGACCAGATGACGGTCGAGCCGCCAAAGGGCAAGGGTCCCGGGCTGGTGCGCATCGGCGCGACCATCTGGGTGGAGCGCGAAGGCCAGAAGGCCATCGTCATCGGCGAGGGCGGCTCCATGTTGCGCACCATCGGCAGGATGGCGCGCGAGGAACTGGAAACGCGCTTCGGCCGCAAGGTATTCCTCGAGCTGTGGGTGAAGCAGCGCGAGGGCTGGGCCGACGATCCGCGCCAGCTGCGGCAACTGGGCATCGATGAGCAATGATCCAGCGGCAGCGTGTCGAACTTCAGCCCGCCTGGCTGCTGCACCAGTTCGATTACCGTGATTCCAGCCGCATCGTCGAATTCCTGGTGCGTGACCACGGCCGCGTGGCGGTGGTGGCGCGCGGCGCACGTCGCGGCAGGCAGCGCGGCCTGCTGCAGCCCTTCCAGCCCCTGCTGCTTTCCTGGAGCGGCCGCGAGCTCGGCACGCTCACCGGCCTGGAACCGGCCGGCCCGCCGATACCGCTTGCGGGCGAGGCGCTGCTTGCGGGCTTCTATCTCAATGAACTCTGCCTGCGGCTGCTCGCCGCGCACGATCCGCAGCCGGAAGTCTTCCTGCTTTACGCTGCTGCGCTTGCAAAACTTCGCGACGCGGCCGATATTGCGCCGCCTCTGCGGCACTTCGAGCTCGGCCTGCTGGAAGCCATCGGTTACGGACTCAACCTGACCGTCGATGTGGCCAGCGGCGAGACGGTCAGCGCGTCGGAGAAGTATCTCTTCCAGCCGGACAGCGGCCCGCGGCACGCGCGCGGCGGGCACGACCAGCAGCTCATCAGCGGCGCCAGCCTGCTGGCGATGGCAGCGGGCAGGCTGGAAGAGGCCCAAGTACTGCGCGACGCGCAGCGCATCCTTCGCGGCGCCATCGACCGGTTGTTGAACGGGCGTCCGTTGAAAAGCCGGGAAGTGCTCCGAGATATCTACTCTCGCAAGCGCCGCACCGGCGGCGATTGAAACGCATCCAGGAGCAGCCAATGGCAAACGACATCATTCTTGGCGTGAACATCGACCATGTCGCAACCCTGCGCCAGGTGCGGCGTGCGGACTACCCGGAGGTGCTGATGGCCGCCGAGCTTGCCGAGCAGGCCGGCGCGGGGGTGATCACCGTGCATCTGCGCGAGGATCGCCGGCACATCCAGGACAGCGACGTGCGCGAGATCCGGGAGAGCATCGGCATCCCGCTCAACCTGGAAATGGCGGTGACCGACGAGATGCTCGCCATCGCCGCGGACGTCCGCCCGCAGCATTGCTGCCTGGTGCCGGAACGGCGCGAGGAACTGACCACGGAGGGCGGCCTGGACGTGACCGGCAATCTCGCGCGGCTGCGTGATGCCGTCGGCCAGCTGCACAACCACGGCTGCCAGGTGTCGCTGTTCGTCGACCCGGATCCGGAGCAGCTGGATGCCGCCGCCGATACCGGCGCGAAGGTCGTCGAGCTGCACACCGGCGCGTATGCGAACGCTTCCGGCGAGGCGATGATCAACGAGCTCGCGCGTCTGCGCGACGCCGCCATCCACGCCGAGAAGCTTGGTCTTGCCGTGCATGCCGGCCACGGTCTCAACGTGCAGAACGTGGGGCCGGTGGCGAAGCTGCCGCAGATCGTCGAGATGAACATCGGCCACTGGCTGGTGGCGCGCGCGGTGTTCGTCGGCCTCGAGCACGCCATCAAGGAGATGCTCGGCGTGATGCGGGATGCGAGGAAATGATATTCGGCGTCGGCACCGATCTCTGCCAGATCGAAAGAATCGAGAAGGTCTACGCGAAATACGGCGATCGCTTCGTTGACCGGCTGCTCATGCCGGAGGAGCGCGCGCAGTTCGAAAGGACCCGCCGCAAGGTGCGCTTTCTCGCCATGCACTTTGCCGCCAAGGAAGCCATCGTCAAGGCCATGGGCACCGGTTTCCGCCAGGGCATCTGGATACGCGACGTCGGCTTCATCCAGGAACCCTCCGGCAAGCCGGTGCCGGTGTTCTCCGCCAACGCGCGCCGCAAGCTCGAGGAGATCGGCGCCGGCGAAGGCTTCGTTTCCCTTACGGATGAAGCCGGAATGGTCGCGGCGTTTGCCGTACTCATGAAGCGCTGATCTACATTCCCCAGCCCGGCGATCTACGCCGGGCTCCCGATGCAAGCCGCTCGCCGTCCCCGCGAAAGTCAGGGCGTGTTCATTGAACGCGTCATCGACGCTCGGGGGTTTACGTGTCATTGCCAGCTGCCGTTCTGCTGTCCGGCGTTTTCCTTTCCGCGGGCGCATTGGCCGCGCCCACGATTCTCGTCTCGCCCGATCCGCAACCGCGCGACGGCTTCGGTCTCGTGGTTGCCGCGCATGACGATCTCATTGCGGTCGGCGCGCCCGGCGCCGATACCTCCATCGCCGAGGGTTACGTGCACCTGTACGAGTTCGACGGCACGGCCTGGCAGCATGCCGCCACCCTGCAGCCGCCCGAAGGATTCACGCACGAAGGCTTCGGTCTCAGCATCGCGATCGATGCCGCGCGCGTCGTGGTCGGTGCGCCGCGGGCGGATCTGAATGGCTTTGATGACACCGGCGCGGCTTACGTGTTCGTGCGCACCGCCGACGGCTTTCGCCTGGAAGCGCGATTGACCGCGGCCGATGCCGCGCCGCGCACCGGCTTCGGCACATCCGTGGCGCTGGACGGCGGCAGGCTGATCGTCGGCGCAAACGGGCGAATCGACGAGTTCGGGCCGCCGCTGGGCGCGGCCTACGTGTTCGAGCATGACGACACGCACGGCTGGCAGCAGCACGCCAGGCTCCAGCCCGCCGCCTACCGCGACAGTCTCTACGGCAGTGAAGTCGCGTTGAGCGCGTCGTCAGCCGCGGTCGGCGCGCCCAACAACGGCGTCGACGGCAAGGGCATGGTGATGTTCTATGTGCGTGAAGACAGCGGCTGGTTCGAGAACGGCATCATCGCGCCCGAGCTGGGCGGCAGCCTCACCTCCTTCGCCAGTGCGCGAATGGTGATGGAGGGCAGCCGCATCGCCATTAGCGCCGACAGCGACCAGGCAAGCTTCGGCGGCGCGCAGGGCAGGGTGTATGTCTACGAGCGTGGCGCGGATGGCTGGCAGGAACAGGCCGTGCTCGCGCCGCCCTCGGACGAGGGCCATGGCTTCGGCTGGTCGCTCGCCATGGCGGGCGATCACATCGCGGTGACGCAGACCAATGGCAGCCAGGTGTTCCTGTTCCGCAGGAATGCCAGCGGCTGGTCATTGATCGACACCCTCGCGCCGGAAGGCTTCATTTCCGTATCGCGGCGCGCGCTGGCGTTGACCGCGAACCGCCTCGTGGTGGGCAGCGAGGGCGAGGCGCAGGTGCATGAACTCGCCGAAACGGCCGATGGCAATGTCACGGCATCCCCCGATGCCGGCGGTGACGTGGTGCTGATCGTCGAACCCATCCCCGAGCGCAAGAGTGCAAGCGGTGGCGGCGGCATCGGCGGCTGGCTTGCGTTCATGCTCCTGGCGCTCGCTCCCAGGCTTCGCGTCCGCCGGGAATGATCTCGAACATCGGATGCGCGGTGAGCGAGACATGACCGCGCAGCCGTTGCGCCCATTGCGGCGCGCGCTGATCGAGTTTCGCTTGCAGGTGGGCGCGCTCGAATCGCATCTGCCCGCACATCACCGTCATGCGGATGTCGTTACCGGGCGCGAGTATGCGTCCCGCATCGAAGCGATAGCCGCGCGCCTGCGATTCCTGCAGCACGCCGTCCAGGTAGCAGCCAATGGCCTCAAGCGGCTGCGGCAGGTCGCGGAAACGCGATAGCTGCGGATGTTGCCGGTAGCCGCGTGTCTCGCCCGCCAGCACCTTCTGCGCGAGCAGCGCTTCGCGCCACAGTGCCACCAGCCCGGCGGGATCAAGATGACGGGGATGCAGACTCCACAGCCGCATGCGTGATCACAGGCCGCGCGCGGCTTCCGCGGCAAGCTCGTAGGATCGCATGCGCGCGTCGTGGTCGAAGATCTGCGAGGTAATGATCAGCTCGTCGGCCTGCGTACGTTCGATGAAGGCGCGCATCGCCTCGCGCACGTCCTCTGCCGTGCCGATGCCGCTGCACGACAGCACTTCGTCGATGAGATTGCGCTCGTGCGGCAACAGGCTGTCGCGGTAATGCGCGACCGGCGGCGGCAAGGGTGTCGGCCGGCCGCGACGCAGGTTGACGAAGGCCTGTTGCATGGAGCTTGCGAGATATTGGGCTTCCTCGCGGCTGTCGGCGGCAAACACGTTGAAGCCGAGCATCACGTACGGCTTCTGCAGCCGCTCCGAGGGCTGGAAGCGCGCGCGATACAGCGTGATGGCATCGAACAGCTGTGCAGGCGCGAAATGCGAGGCGAAGGAATAGGGCAGGCCGAGCGCCGCGGCGAGCTGCGCACCGAACAGGCTGGAGCCGAGAATCCACACCGGGATGTTCAGGCCGGCGCCGGGCACGGCGATCACCGCCTGTCCCGGTTCCGGATCGTCGAAGTAATGCAGCAGTTCGACGACGTCGCGGGGAAAGGCTTCCGGGTCGGTGAGCAGGTCGCGCCTGAGCGCGCGCGAAGTCGGCGAGTCGGAACCCGGCGCGCGCCCAAGACCGAGATCGATCCTGCCCGGGAACAGCGATTCCAGCGTGCCGAACTGCTCGGCGATCACCAGCGGCGAATGGTTCGGCAGCATGATGCCGCCCGCGCCGACGCGAATGCGTTCGGTGACCGAGGCGACCATCTGGATGAGCAGGCTGGTGGCGGCGCTGGCCACGCCCGGCATGCCGTGATGCTCCGCCATCCAGTAGCGCCGGAAACCCAGCCGTTCGCAATGCTGCGCCAGCTCGCGCGTATGCCGGAAGGATTCGGCAGCAGTACTGCCGTCGTTGATGGGCGAAAGATCGAGTACGGAAAGCGGGAACATGGCAGGCCTCACGCATGAAAGCGACAAGGCTAACCCCTGGCGGCAAGGGGTTGAAGGGTGAAAGCAAAACGCCCGGCAGCGCCGGGCGTTTCGTCAGCCGTGCGGTGCGATCACTCGTGCACCGGCACCTCTTCCTGCTCGGCCGAAACCTGCTTGAGTTCGTCCTCGGCAAGCTGGCCGTCCTGGTTCTGGTCGTAGGCGTCGAAGTTCGCGGAAATCGCTTCCACGGAGGCGGCTTCTTCCCTGGAGAGCTGGCCGTCGCCATCCTGGTCGTGATCGGCAATCCTGACTTCTTCGTTGGCAAACGCCGCGCCGAACGCCGCGGCAAGGGCAATCGCGAGAATCTTCTTCATGGAAACGTCTCCTGTCATGTCTTGCGGGGAGCAGAATGCTCACCCTTCGTCATGCACGAGACGTGCCACGTCGAAAGCCGCGCCGTTGTGCCATCGTTGACGATGGCCTGTCGCCGGGAGGCAACGCAGTCATGTCAAATGCGTGCAGGCGCGCGGTTCATGCGCGTCGCCGGCAGGCGACGCGCTCAGGCTTCCTGGTAACGCTCCAGCAGGTACTGCAGCGAAATCTCGCTGGTTTCCTCGAAGTGCACATCCAGCACGTCGAACGACTGGATGCGGTCGATGCGGAAGGTGCGGTAGTCGCCGCGCAGCTCGCACCAGGAAAGCAGCGTCCAGACATTGCCCCAGAACACCAGGCCCAGCGGCCAGACGATGCGGCGCGAAAACGCTTCGTCGGCGCGTCGGTAGCGCATCTCCAGCTTGCGCTTGTCGTTGATGGCCTCGCGAATGATGTCGAGCCGCGCGCCGAATTCCTCCGCGTCCGGGAAGCTCGGCGCGAACATGCGCGGCTGCCGCAGTTCCGCCTTGAGCTTCGGCGGCAGCACCGAGTCGATCTTGATCAGCGCTTCCTTGGCCGCAGCCGAAAGCTTCCTGCCGCCCCAGGCGTCGATCATGCGCGCACCGACGATCAGCGCCTCGATTTCCTGCGGCGTGAACATCAGGGGCGGCAAGTGGAAACCACCGCGCAGCACGTAGCCGATGCCCGCTTCGCCTTCGATGGGCACGCCGGAAAGCATGAGGTCCTGCACATCGCGATAGATGGTGCGCTCGGAGACTTCCAGCCGCTCGGCAAGCTGCCGCGCGGTGGTAAGCCGCCGGCCCTGCAGGTACTGGATGATCTGGAAAAGACGATCCGCACGTCGCACGTCCTGGCTTCCCCCGTCGAGATGATGTTCATGGTGCGCAGTCTGCCGCCGCGTTACTCGCCTTCCCAGTAGTCGCGGCAATCGCTTTCGCGCGCGACGTACAGCAGCTGCCTGCCGTCGGCATGGGAAGGAAACGCGGCCATCAGGCCGAACTTGCCGGAGTCAGGGTACTCGCAGATCTCCGGCGTCCTCCGGGTACTGACGCACAGTATCTTCAGTTCCGCGCTGCCGGTATTGATGAACTGGTGCGCGGTTTCCGGCCCGCCCGCGGGGCAGGCGACGAAATCTCCCTTGCGTACGGCATGACGCTCGCCGCCGTAGCGCAGCTCGCCTTCGCCTTCGAGGATGAAGAACATTTCCTCGTTGACGCGGTGATTGTGATACGGGAAGGCGCGCCTGCCCGGGGGAATCACCGTGATGTTGTAGCCGAGCTGCTCGGCGCCGATGAGCGTGCCGATCATGCCCATGCGCGCAGCATACTTGTCCGCCGTGGCCGGATCGTCCGGCGAAAATTCCGGCGGCCGCGGATGCAAGGCGATGTCGTCGATGTTGATGATGCGTTTCATCGTCGCATCGTTGCGGGTGTCATCGTTCATGCTCGGTCTCCTGCAAAGGTTCAGAACGCGCACGCGGCGTGCGTCGTCTCCTGTTCCGGCGAGAAGCGTGCATGCAGCAGCAGGGCGGTGACTTCCTCGGCCAGGTCGCGGGCGGCGTCGGGCCGCGCCGTGACGATGTTCTGGTCGCTGAGCGCGGCCGCGGGCACGTAGAAGCCGCTGGACGAGAAGCCCGGTACATGGGTTTCGAGGTAGCGCGCGCTCGCGGCCGTGTGATTCACGCCATCGAGCAGTCCGGCGCGGGCGAGTGCGGTGACGCCGCTGCCGATGGCGGCGAGCGGCACCGCCGCTTCGTCGAAGCTCTGCAGGAGGTCGGTGACCGCCGCGGTGACGAGATCGCGCGAGGCGTTCCGCTGCGGCTGTTCCCACAGCGCCCCGGCGGGCAGCACGAACAGCCCGGCGCGCGCCAGGTCGATGACGTCGGGGCTGCCTTCCGCCAGCACCCGCAGGCCGCTGGCCGCGGTCACCGCGGTTTCCGTCAGGCCGAAGGCAATGACGCGATAGCCGGCGACGTTGCGCACCGACTCGAGCATGGCGCTGACGCCGTGATCATCGAATCCGTCGAAGACGAGAACATAGGCATGCTTGCGATAGGCCATGGTGCCCCCCTTTTGCTGCAATTGCGGCAGCAATTCTGCACCGGGCCTGCTGACAGCGTTCTGTCAGTAGTGTGTCAGGCTGGCGCCGCCATGCCTTCGATGATGAGTTCCTCGCGGTGCGCCGCGCGCAGGCGGTGCAGCAGCTTGTCCGCGGCATGGAACATGCCGTTGAGGTCGCGCGGGGCGGGCGAGGCGGTGACCGCGCCGATGCGCGCGTGCACGCGCCGCGCGTCCAGCGCGAGGCGGACCTTCTCCAGGGCCACGTGCGCCGCCGCCTGGCCGGTCTCGGGCAGAAGGACCGCGAATTCGCCCGCTTCCAGCCGTCCCGCCACATCGCTGATGCGCAGGCTGTCGGCGAGCACTTCGGCGACCTGGCGACATTGACCGTCCTGGTCGGCGTCGAGGGTGAGATAGGCCAGCGTGACCGGCTCGCCATTGCGATGGCAGACCGCCAGCACCGAGCCGGCGCGCTCGAAGAAGCCGTGGCGGCTCGCCAGCCCGGTTTCCTCGTCGACCGCGGCGAGTTCGTGGGCGGTTTCGCGGTTCACGTGCAGCCAGCGCGCCAGCAGGGTGACCACCACGAACAGCGCGCCCTGCAGCAGCAGGTTGGTCAGCCAGCTGGCCGGCTCGAAGTAGGGACTGCCGGCCTCCAGCGAGACCATGGCCCACAGGCCGGCGGCGAGCACCGCGGCGATGATCGCGGTGGTGCGCTCCAGGTACCAGCCCGCGAAGATCAGCGGCACGAAGTACAGCGGCCCGGCGTACATGGCGAAGCGGCCGTAGTGGTCGATGGCGGCCGCGGCCAGGATGCCCGCGAACACCAGCAGCATGATCAGGAAGCGGTTGTTCATGAATGTCCTCCCCGCACCGTTCCGGTTTCCGGAAACGGTATTACACGCGGGGAGGACGGGCTGTGCGGATGATTGCGTAGGGGATGCAACCGAGCCCGCTCACATGGCGATGCAGGCGGTCCAGAGCTCGTCGGTGAACAGCAGGCGCGTCGTGCCGCAGATGCGGACGTGGTTCATGGTGCAGTCATCGCCGTCCTCGTCGACGATCTTGATGTCGTAGTTGCCGCAGGGAATGTTCTGCAGCGTCAGCTTGCTGCTGCTTTCCAGCGTGTCGTCGGCGAGCTGGTCGTCGCCCCACTCCGAGTCGGAGGTGGACGAGACGTAGAGGTACCAGAAGTCCCAGCTGCTGCCGTTGTGAATGACGAGGTCGGCGGCATGGGCGGTGAGCGGCAGCATGCCCGCAGCCAGCAGGATGATCAGGCGTTTCATGTAAGTCCCCCCGGTGAAGATGGCCGGGAAGCGCCCGGCCGCAACGATGCGAAGCTTTGCCGATGGGGAAGGGGCTGGCAAGCGTTCGGGCGGCAAACGGCGTGGAACGGCGAGTTTTTGGGGTGGCGCGTTTCACAAGCGGCATCGGCCCCCACGCAGACCGGGGCAAAAAAACCCCGCCTTTCGGCGGGGCAAGCTCCACTCGCGATGGAGACTGGCAGGAGGTTGTTGTTGTCCGGCGTGCCTTACAGGGCCGGCACGGTGTCTGCGGGCAGTTCGATCATGTAGGTGTCGACGTTGTCGTCGTTGCCCGAGTTCCAGTTCGAGTTGAACAGCACCTTGGTGAAGTCGCGGTTCACCGCCGCGTGCGGCTCGGAGAAGTAGTCGCCGCCCTTGTTGTAGGTGTGCGCCAGGTTGAGGATGCGCGGGTTCGGCTTCAGTTCCACCGCCATCACCTTGTTGGCGTACCAGCCGCTGCCGGCAACTTTCTCCTTGTAGGTCGAGATCAGCACCCAGCCCGGCTTGTAGAAGTTGCGCGCCGAGAGATGCATGGCGGTGGAGTTGCCGCCGGTGTAGATCTGCCACAGGTTGGTGGACTGGCCGTTGGCGAGGTCCCACATCCGCACCCAGCCGGAGTCGTAGTCGCCGGCGATCACCACGTCGCGGCCGTCGGCGTCCAGGCCCAGGTCGGAGTGCGGGCTCTTCGGCGCAAGACCGATGGCGAAGTTGAAGTCGCGCGAGAAGGACATCATGCCGCAGGGCTTGCTGCGCGTGCCGAGCGAGCCGCCCGAGCAGGCCGGCGAGCTCCAGGAGGGCACCACGTACTCGCCCGTCGCGCTGATGCTGATGTGATCCGGCGCCGGCACGCCGCCGCCGTCCTTCGCGAAGTCATACACGCCGGCGATCTCGTCCTTGAGCATGTCGTAGGAAATCATGCCAAGGCCCTTGTTGTTCGAATCCAGCACCACCAGGCCCCACCAGCGCGCGTCCATGGACGGCGAGCCTTCGGTCTTGGTCGAGACCTTGGCGGCGGACGGCCAGATCTGCTTGATGCTGGTGGCATCATGCCCCGCGATCTTCTGCACGCGGGTGAAGTCGGTCACCACGTTCTTCTCGCCGGTGGCGACGTTGTACTCGGTGATGGTCATGCCGCCGCCGTTCGGGATCACGTACATGACGTCCGGGTGCGTCGGATGCCACTGCGGTTCGACGCCGGCGCCGTTGAGGTCGAGCTTCTTGATGAGCTTCAGCGTCTGGGTGTCGTACAGGTACCAGGACTGGCCGCGCGAATAGACGATGAAGCGCGAGTCGTCCGCGTTGAACGGCTGGCGGCGCGCATAGTCGTTGCGCGCGAAGCCGGACAGGCCTTCGGCGTCGGCATCGGTGGCGCGCACGATGCAGGAGCCGTAGACCGGATCGTTGTAGGGCTTGCCCTTGGCGGGCTTGGCGAAGCCGGAAAGCGGCTTGCTCGCATCCTGGCCTTCGACCAGCGCGAAGCTGCCGCTGTAGGTCGCGGCACAGGGGCCGGACTTGAAGCTGATGGCTTCGAGGCCGTCATCCGAACCCGGATCGGTCGTGGTCGGCGGCGCGCTGTCCGCGGGCACTTCGACCGCCGGGGGCGGGTTCGCGCCGGAAGGCGCGGTGTCCGGGGCGCTACCGCCGCCACCGCCACCGCCGCCGCAGCCGGCAATGAGAAGGCCAAGAGGGAGGATCATCTTTGCGAGGTTGGAGTTCCACATTGTCTGATCACCTGAATCTCGTTTGCGAGTGGAACCGGCCCGCAGCGCCCGAAGGCGGGGTTCAGGGATCGATCAGGAACGCGGAGATCGTTGCTGGCCGCTGCCATGGCTGGCGGCGGGCAACCCCGCTGTCCTGGGCAATGCCCTTCGGACCGGTGGCTTTGCGTCCCCGCCTCTCGACGGGTTTGCCTTTTCGCGACTGGCGCGCACACGAATGCCGCGCCGGGCGCACGCTTCCTTGCGTGTTCTCTTGACCGGCGCGGTGAGTGACAGGTGAAGGTCTGACCGGCTTGGCCGGGCAACCCCGCTGTCCGCTTCCGGACCGGTGGCTTTGCGTCCCCGCCTCTCGACGGGTTTGCCTTTGCTGCCTGTCGCGTCCTGCGAGCGGTGCGTCCCTTGCTTCAGACGGGGGCGATCTTAGGGATCGGGGGGAGGGTCAACGGTGACGGGGGTCACGTTTCGGGCCGAGCCAGGCTGGAAAAATCCTTTAATAACAATAAGTTATGAAGATTACCCTCAGAACGTGAGGGGATTTCCCTCAGCGTACCGTAGGGCGCCGGCGACAGTCAGGCGGAAGCGCCCATCGCGCGGCGGGCGCGCTTGGCCAGCAGGTGGGCGTAGATGGCGAGTACTGACTCGGTGAAGCGGTCGATGGAGTGATTGCGGGCGAAAGCGACGGCCGCCTCGGACATCTCCCGGCGCAGCGGCTCGCATTCCAGCAGCTCGCGCACCCGGCGGCACCAGGCGCGGCGATCCTCGGCGGTCTTGAAACCGGTGACGCCGTCGCGGATGACGTCGTCGATGCCGCTGGAGCGCACGGCGATGCAGGGCAGGCCCGCCGCCATGGCCTCGAGCAGCACCATGCCCTGGGTTTCGGTCTTGGAGGCGAACAGGAACAAGTCGCCAAGGTGGTAATAGCGCGGGATCACCTCCGGCTTCACCGCGCCGGCGAGGATGATCACCTCGGCAAGCCCAAGGTCGCCGATGCGCGCCTCGATGCGCCTGCGCTCCGGTCCGTCGCCGATGATCACGAAGCGGAATGGCTGGTGCAGCTCGCGTTTCAGCAGCGCGACCGCCTCCAGCAGGAAATCCAGGTTCTTCTCGCGGCTGAGGCGCGACACGGTGACCAGCACGCGCTCCTCGCCGATGCCGAGCTTGCCTTTCAGCGCCGCGACTGCTCCGGCGTCGACGCGGTTGAAGCGCTCGAACTCGATGCCGGTGGGCAGCACGAAGATGTCGGTCTTCACGCCGATCAGGCGCAGGTATTCCTCCGCGGAGTAGGTCGGCACGATCACGCCGTCGCACTTGTTGGAGAAGCGTCTCACCAGGTAGTGCGAGATCAGGTTGCGGAACAGCGGCCCCGGGATGCTTCTGACGAAATGCGCGTAGTGCTCAAGGCGCGTGTGATAGGTGTAGACCGCCGGCACGCCGAGGCGCCGCGCCCACAACAGTCCGAGGGAGCCGCACCAGATCGGGTGGTGGCAGTGGATGATGTCGGGGCGGAAGTCGCGGATGGCGCGGTGGACGCGCGGATGAAAGATGTTGGCGAGGCGGAACTCGCGCTTCTCGCCCCAGATGAACAGCGGCGGCAGGCGGCAGCTGCCATCGCGAGGCGCATCGCCGCGGTCGCGGCGGCGGTAGTCGGGCGCGACAACCAGCGTCTCGCGGCCCGCGGCGTCAAGGCCGCGGCGCAGGCGGTCGATGGAAATCGGCACGCCGCCGATGAACGGCAGGTAGTTGTTGGCGAACATCGCCACGCGTCGCACCTCGTCGAGCCAGGGCGCGCCGTCGACGTCGAAGCTCGGGTAATAGTCGCGGTCGGTGAAGATCAGCACGTACAGCTTGATGGCGATCAGCGTGAAGATGCTGACGATGAGCAGGAAGTTCAGGTAGCCGACGTAGAACAGCGAGTGGATGAACAGCCACAGGCCCTCCAGCGTGCGGAACACCGGATGCTGGCCGATGTCCAGCGGCTGGGCGGCGATGTCCACCCGCGCGCCGTCCACGCTGACCTTCACGTAGTGATAGAAGCTGTCGTCGTCGTTCATCACCAGGCCGCCGGCGCCGCCGGTGGTGACGTACTCCGTGCCGCCTTCGCTGTGGCGGGCGAACACCGGCAGGTTGGCGGAGAACACCGCGCGCACGCCATGGCGCGAAAACAGTTGAACGAGCCGTTCGCGCACTTCCTCGAAGGCGAAGTGATCCTCCGGCGAGGCGAACCAGTTGTCGCTGCCGCTTTCGAACAGCGGATGGCTCATGAATACGAAGGCGTGCCGCTCGGTGCGTTCGCGCAGCTGTTCCTCCAGCCAGTGCAGCTGCCAGTCGAACGAGGTCTCGCCGGTGCTGTCGAGGAAGATGAAGCGGCTGTTGCCGGCGGTGAAGCTGAAGAAGTAGGGGCCGAAGCGGTCGTAATAGCGGAACGCGCCGAAGTTGCTCGCCTCGCGCGGCCCGAAGGTGAGCAGGCAGGGCACATCGAGATGCCCGAGCGAGCCGCTCAGCGCGCGGTACTTGTCCTCGCCGCCGCCGCTCACCGCGTTGCCGGCTGACACCACGAAGTCCACGCCGGAGGCGTTCAGCATCGGCAGTATCTTGCGCTCGAAGATGCCGATGGAATTGTTGATGTTGCCGACCACCGCGAAGCTGAACCGCTCCTTGCCCTCGAGCGAGGCCTCGATCTCGCGGATGGCGCGCGGGTGCATGGTCTCGTAGTCGCCGGCGAAGAAATTCAGATAGACCTTGTAGCCGACCAGCAGCAGCACGATGGCCACGTTCAGCCAGAAGACGAGCTTGAGCCTCGCGCGCGCCGCCATGATCAGCCCCGCGCGACTTCGCGATGGGTGATGACCGCGCCGATGAGCATGCCGAGATGCGCGCTCAGGAAGCGCCAGACGACCACCACCAGCAGCAGGTGCGAGGCCTGGGCGAGGTCGGCGAACAGGAAGCCGAACACGCCCTCGGCGATACCGGCGGCGCCCGGCGTGGGCGAGAAGTACATGATGAAGGTCAGCACCGTCATCAGCCCGAGCACCAGGAACCAGTCGATCTCGTAGCCGAGTGCGACCAGGATCAGCGCCGGGAAGGAGAACAGCGTCACCAGGTACAGCACGCTGTTGGCGAGGGACAGCAGCACGTTGCCCCAGCCGCCGCGGAAGTAGTCGCGGAAGCCGCGCGCGAAGTGCAGCAGCTCACGCTCGGCCGCGAAGCGCCAGTCACGGTGGCGGCGCGAGCTAATCATGCGCAGCCAGCGCATTCCCTTCAGCAGGCCGTGCGTCGGCGCCAGCAGCCATTGCGGCCGCAGCAGCGCGAAGCCGAAGAAGGCGAGATAGGCGAGCAGGATCAGCAGCAGGTAGAACAGGAACTGGCCGCGCAGCGGCACGTCCTGCAGCCGCGGGATGACGAGCAGCAGCACCGGGGTGGCGGCGAAGATCAGCACCATCACGATCATGGTGCGGATGGTGGTCGCGCTGGTGCCGGTGCCCACCGGCACGCCCAGCCTGCGCAGGTACCAGATCTGCGCGAAGCCGCCGCCGGTCACCAGCGGGGTGATGTTGGAGAAGAACAGGTTGATGAAGACCAGCTTGACCATTCCCGTGGGGGGAATGTCATGGCCCAGCGCCCTGAGGGTGTAGTGCAGCCGCGCGCCGTCGGTATACCAGTGCAGCAGCAGCAGGGCGGCCGCGGCGGCGAGAAAGCCGGGCTGCAGCAGCCGCCGGTCGAACACCAGGCCCTCGTTGGCCACGTCCCGGTAGACCACCGCCAGCCCGATCGCCGTCAGCGAGATGAAGATCAGCGCAAACAGCGGCAGGCGCCATCGCGGTCCTATGGGAGTGCTCTGGATCTCGTCGGGCATGGCGGCGTCTTGCAGGCGCATCAACGCGTGAAGGTAGCCCGCCGCCGCGGGTGGCGGAATATGTGAAGTCCTGTAGGAAAGCGGGCCGACAGGACAGGGATTTCCGTTTACAATGCGCGGCCTCGCCCTCGTAGCTCAGCTGGATAGAGCGTCCCCCTCCTAAGGGGAAGGTCGCAGGTTCGACTCCTGCCGAGGGCGCCAGTCCTTCCTTCAGTTCCTCGCCTGCCGCGCCGGTCGCGGCCACGCCGCCGTCATGCGAGTATCCGCATCCTGAAGCGGCAGCGCGCGTGCGAGCCGGTTGCGGCGGAGCATGTCGACGCGGATCTCGGCGCGAATGCCGTGCATCGCGTCAGTCATGTGGGCGCGGATGGCGAGCGCGGTTTCGGCCTGCAGGTCGGTGGCGAACGGCGCGGCGGCAAGCAGCAGCGTGGTGACTAGCGGGTTCATGGCGGTCTCCTGGTGGAATGGCGCGCAAAGCGTGCACGCGGGAGGTGTCAGGAAGATGACTGCCGCCTGAAAAGCGTTTGAACCCGGCGAATTCCGCGGAAACGATTCCAAGGCTGCGCCGCTGCTGGATTTTCCCCGTGGTGCGCCATTCCTTATTTGTATCGTTTCGGCTAAACTTTCGCGCCTGCGTCGCCCGGACGTCAGCCCGCTTTTGCACGGGACGCGCTAGGGCTGCTCGCCTCGACTGACGACGCGCACGAAGACTCACTCACGCTTCCTGAACGCTGGGAACCCTGGCAAAGACGTCGGAAATGAGCGACTCCTACGAACAGCAATTACGCGCCTCTCTTTTCTCGGGCGGCAATGCCGCATATCTCGAAGAACTTTACGAACTTTTCCTGGAAGATCCGCAATCGATCGCGCCCGAGTGGCGCGAATTCTTTGCCGGTTTCCGGGCGGCGGGGGCGGCCGGCGGCGATGTGCCGCATGGGCCGATCATCGCGGAGTTCGAACGCCGTGCCCGCGAGCCGCGTCGTGCGGTCGCCGCGGGCGGCATGGACCCGGTGATGATCGAAAAGCAGGCCGCGGTCATGCGCCTCATCGAGGCCTATCGCACCCGCGGCCACCGCCACGCAAGGCTGGATCCGCTCGGGCTCGCGCCCCTGCCGAAGGAGCCGGACCTCGAGCTCGCCCATTACGGGCTGTCCGACGCGGACCTCGACACCGAGTTCAGCACGGTGTCGCTGACCGGCCCGGATCGCATGAAGCTGCGCGACATCCTCGCCATGCTGCGTTCCACCTATGCCGGCACCATCGGCTTCGAGTTCCAGCACATCTCCGTTTCCGAGGAGCGCGGCTGGCTGAAGGACCGCATCGAGACCTCGCGCGGGCGCATCGCGCTGTCCGCCGAGGAGCGCAAGCACCTGCTGGAGCAGCTCACCGCCGCCGAGGGCCTGGAGAAATACCTCCACACCCGCTTCGTCGGCCAGAAGCGCTTCTCGCTGGAAGGCGGCGAGAGCTTCATCCCGCTCTTGAGCGACGTGATCCAGCAGGGCGGCGCTGCCGGCGTGCAGGAAATGGTCATCGGCATGGCGCACCGCGGCCGGCTGAACGTGCTCATCAACGTGCTCGGCAAGTCGCCGCGCGAGCTGTTCTCCGAGTTCGAGGGCGTCTATGACCCGAAGGTCACGGACCGCTCCGGCGACGTGAAGTACCACCTCGGTTTCTCGTCCGACATCAGCACCCCGGGCGGCAACGTGCATCTCGCGCTGGCGTTCAACCCGTCGCATCTCGAGATCGTCAACCCGGTGGTCGAAGGTTCGGTGCGCGCCCGCCAGGATCGCCGCGGCGACGTGCGCGGCGACAAGGTCATGCCGATCCTGGTCCACGGCGACGCCGCGTTTGCCGGCCAGGGCGTGGTGATGGAGACGCTGCAGCTGTCGCAGGCGCGCGGCTTCTACACCGGCGGCACGGTGCACATCGTCATCAACAATCAGGTCGGCTTCACCATCAGCAACCCGGCCGACGCGCGCTCCACGCCGTACGCGACCGACGTCGCGAAGATGCTGGAAGCGCCGATCCTGCACGTGAACGGCGACGATGCCGAGGCGGTGATCTTTGCCGCGCGGCTGGCGGTCGAGTACCGCATGAAGTTCCACAAGGACATCGTCATCGACCTCGTCTGCTATCGCCGCCACGGCCACAACGAGGCCGACGAGCCGTCCGCCACGCAGCCGGTGATGTACAAGATCATCAAGCAGCACAAGACCACGCGCGAGCTGTATGCCGAGAAGCTGCAGCAGGAAGGCGTCATCGCCGAAACCGATGCGCGCCGCATGGTCGAGAACTACCGGGCCGGGCTCGACGAGGGCCGCACGGTGGCGCCGGCGGTGCTCGGCATGATCGGCAACGAATACACGGCCGACTGGTCGCGCTTCCAGCAGCACGCCATGGACGTGGAGGTCGATACCAGCATCGATGAGGCTCGCCTGCGCCGCCTCGGCGAGGCGATCACCACGGTGCCGGAAAACTTCCGCCTGCACGGCCGCGTGCAGAAGATCGTCGATGACCGCCGCAAGATGCTTGCCGGCGAGCAGCCGATGGACTGGGGTTTCGCCGAGACCATGGCCTACGCGGCACTGATGAGCGACCGCTTCTCGGTGCGCCTGACCGGTCAGGACGCCGGCCGCGGCACCTTCTTCCACCGCCACGCGGTCTGGCACAACCAGGAAGACGCCTCCACCTACATTCCGCTGCAGTCGCTGGCGGATGGCCGGGTGCGTTTCACCGTGGTCGATTCGCTGCTGTCCGAGGAAGCCGTGGTCGGCTTCGAGTACGGCTATTCCACCGCCGATCCCGACGCGCTGGTCATCTGGGAAGCACAGTTCGGCGACTTCGCCAACGGCGCGCAGGTGGTGGTCGATCAGTTCATCAGCTCGGGCGAGGCCAAGTGGGGCCGTTACTGCGGCCTGGTGATGTTCCTGCCGCACGGCTACGAGGGCCAGGGTCCGGAGCATTCCTCCGCGCGCCTGGAGCGCTACCTGCAGCTGTGCGCCCAGCACAACATGCAGGTGTGCGTGCCGTCCACGCCCGCGCAGATGTTCCACATGCTGCGCCGGCAGATGATGCGCCCGCTGCGCAAGCCGCTCATCGTCATGACGCCGAAGAGCCTGCTGCGCCACAAGCTGTCCGTTTCGCCGCTGGAGGATCTCACCGGCGGACGCTTCCATCACATCATCCCCGAGATCGATGCGCTGGATGCGAAGAAGGTCAGCACGGTCGTGTTCTGCTCCGGCAAGGTGTACTACGACCTGCTGGAAGCGCGTCGCGCCGACGAGCGCAACGACGTCGCCATCATTCGCATCGAGCAGCTGTACCCGTTCCCCGAGAAGGAATACGAGGCGCAGCTCAGGAAGTATCCGAACGCGCGTGACATCGTCTGGTGCCAGGAAGAGCCGATGAACCAGGGCGCCTGGTACCAGATCCGGCATCGCCTGCAGCAGGGTCTCGGCAAGGACCACACGCTGCGCTACGCGGGCCGCGAGCATGCCGCCTCGACCGCGGCCGGCTACTTCCAGATGCACGTCGCCGAGCAGAAGGCGCTGATCGAGGATGCGCTGAACGGCGGCAACACGAACCACGGCAATCAGAGAAAAACAGGAACGGAGAAGGCATGAGCATCGAAGTCAAGGTTCCGCAGCTTCCCGAGTCCGTCGCTGACGCGACGCTGGTGAACTGGCACAAGAAGGAAGGCGACCGCGTCGAGCGCGACGAGAACCTCGTCGACATCGAGACCGACAAGGTCGTGCTCGAAGTGCCGGCTCCGGCCGCGGGCGTGATCAAGAGCATCAGGATCCAGGACGGTGCGACCGTCACCAGCGGTGAAGTGATCGCCATCCTCGAGGAAGGCGAGGGCGCGGCGGCCGCACCGGCGGCGCCGAAGGCCGAGGAAGCCAGGGCCGCTCCGGCGGCGGCTGCAGAGGAAGAGGAAGGCGGCGCCGACATGCCGCTCAGCCCCTCGGTGCGCCGCCTGGTCGAAGAGCACAAGCTCGATGCCTCGAAGATCAGGGGCACCGGCCGCGACGGCCGCCTCACCAAGGCCGACGTGCTCGATTTCATCGCCAAGGGCGGCAAGGACCAGGCTCCGGCCGCGAAGGCCGCGCCGTCCGCCGCTGCGGCGCCCGCCGCGCCGCGTGGCGCCCGCGAGGAGCGCCGTGTGCCGATGACCCGCCTGCGCGCGCGCATCGCCGAGCGCATGATGGAAGCCAACAACGAGACCGCGATGCTGACTTCCTTCAACGAAGTCGATCTTTCCGCGGTCATGGAACTGCGCAAGAAGTACAAGGACGTCTTCGAGAAGACCCACGGCGTGAAGCTCGGCTTCATGGGCTTCTTCGTCAAGGCCGCCATCGAGGCGCTGAAGAAGTTCCCGGTGGTGAACGCCTCGGTCGAAGGCAACGACATCATCTACCACGACTACTACGACATCGGCATCGCGGTTTCGACGCCGAAGGGCCTGGTCGTGCCGGTGGTGCGCGACGCCGACCAGCTCAGCCTCGCCGGCGTCGAGAAGGCCATCGCCGATTACGCGAAGAAGGCCCGGGAAGGCGGTCTCGCCCTGGAAGACATCACCGGCGGCACCTTCACCATCACCAACGGCGGCGTGTTCGGCTCGCTGTTCTCGACGCCGATCCTCAACCGTCCGCAGAGCGCCATCCTCGGCATGCACGCCATCAAGGAGCGCCCGGTGGTGGTCGACGGCCAGGTCGTCGCCCGTCCGATGATGTACATCGCGCTGACCTATGATCACCGCATCGTCGACGGCCGCGAAGCCGTGCTGACGCTGGTGACCATCAAGGAGATGCTCGAGGATCCGGCGCGTTTCCTCGTCGGCGTCTGAGCGCGTCTTTTGTCCTGATACTGCGTTGCTGGAATTTTCTGTCGCTCGTCATTACACAATCGGGTAACTCCTCGCGACAGAAAATTCCGCGCCTTGTCTCAGAACAAAATCCGCAGCTCAGACCAGACATGAGACCAGGGCCCAGCTTCGATAATCGATTGAACTTTCAAAGAAGAATTCAGGAGTTGAAATGAGCAAGTCCTACGACGTGATCGTGATCGGAGGCGGTCCGGCGGGTTACCCTGCGGCGATCCGCGCCGCGCAGAACGGCCTGAAGGTGGCGTGCATCGACGCGTGGAAGAACTTCGACGGCTCGCATTCCTTCGGCGGCACCTGCCTGAACGCGGGCTGCATTCCGTCGAAGGCCATGCTCGAGTCCTCCGAGATGTTCCACAAGGCGCAGCACGAGCTTGCCACGCACGGCGTGAAGCTCGGCAAGGTGGAGCTGGACCTGGCGACCATGCAGGCGCGCCGCGCCAGCATCGTCAAGCAGCTCACCGGCGGCATCGCGCAGCTGTTCAAGGGCAACGGCGTCGACGGCATTCGCGGCTTCGGCCGCCTGCTGAAGGACGGCAGGGTTGAGGTCACCGACTTCGACGATCCGTCCAGGAAGGAAATTCTTGAGGCGAAGCACGTCGTGCTCGCCGCCGGTTCGCAGCCGGTCGAGCTCAAGGCCGCGCCGTTCGACGGCGACAGGATCATCGATTCCTGGAAGGCGCTGGAACTCAACGAAGTGCCGAAGCGCCTCGGCGTCATCGGCGCCGGCGTGATCGGCCTGGAGCTCGGTTCGGTGTGGAAGCGCCTCGGCGCCGAAGTCACCATCCTCGAAGCGCAGGAGAACTTCCTGTTCATGGCCGACCAGGAACTTGCCCGCACCGCGGCGCGTGAATTCAAGAAGCAGGGCCTGGAGATCAAGCTCGGCGCCATGATGACCGGCGCAAAGACCTCGAAGAAGGACGTCACCGTCAGCTACAAGGACAAGGATGGCGAGCATGAGCTCGTCGTCGACAAGCTGATCGTCGCCGTCGGCCGCCGCCCGTACACCGAGAACCTCATCGAGGAAGGCTCCGCGGTGGAGCGCGACGAGCGCGGCTTCATCAAGGTGGATGACGAGTGCCGCACGGCCGTGAAGAACGTCTGGGCGGTGGGCGACTGCGTGCGCGGCCCGATGCTGGCCCACAAGGCGACCGAGGAAGGCGTGATGGTCGCCGATCTCATCGCCGGCAAGATCGCCGAGATGAATTACGACGTCATTCCCTCGGTCATCTACACCAATCCGGAAATCGCCTGGGTGGGCAAGACCGAGGAGCAGCTCAAGAAGGAAAACATTCCGTACAAGAGCGGCAAGTTCCCGTTTGCGCCCAACGGTCGCGCCAAGGCCATGGAAGCCACTGCCGGTTTCGTGAAGATGCTGGCGCACCAGGAGACGGACGAGATCCTCGGCGTGCACATCCTCGGTCCGGTGGCCGGCGAACTGATCGCCGAGCTGGTGCTGGCCATGGAATTCCGCGCCAGCGCCGAGGACATCCAGCGCACCATCCACGCGCACCCGTCACTGGCGGAAGCCATTCACGAGGCGGCGCTGGGGGTGGATAAGATGATGATCCACGGCGTTAACAGGAAATAGCGCGGAAAGGGGAGCGGTCTTTTTCGTTCCTGCTTGCCGAACGCTTGCTTTGTTGACTTAAGGGACGCCTCGGCGTCCCTTTCTTGTCTGAGATGATTCGATGAAATACCTGCTTGTCGCTTTCCTCTTCCTGACTGCGCTACCCGTCAACGCGGCAGTGGTGTTCATGTATCACCGCTTCGGCGAGGCGCGTCATCCCTCGACCAACGTGACGATGGAACAGTTTGCGCAGCATCTCGATTTCCTCGAGCGCGAGAACTTCGAGGTCTGGCCGCTGCCGCGCATCGTGCGCTGGCTGGACGAGGGCAGGGCGGTGCCCGACAAGGTGGCGGCGATCACCATCGACGATGCCTATGCGAGCGTCCACGCGCGCGCCTTCCCGCTGCTGAAGGAGCGCGGCATGCCGTTCACGGTGTTCGTGTCCACTGACGCCGTCGATCGGGGGCTTGGCGATTTCATGAGCTGGGAGCAGCTGCGCGAACTCAAGGCCGCAGGCGCAACGATCGCGAATCACTCCGCCACGCACGATTACCTGGTGCGCCGGAAGGAGACGGAATCGGATGCGGCGCGGCTTGCGCGCGTGCGTGCGGACATCGAACGCGCGCAACGCCGCCTGCAGGAAGAACTCGGCGACGACATCAATGCGGCGCCGCGGCTGTTCGCGTATCCGTATGGCGAATACGACCAGGTGCTGGCCGACATGGTGAAGGCGATGGGTTACGTCGCCTTCGGCCAGCATTCGGGGGCGCTGGGCAGGCACTCCGATACGCGCGCCTTGCCGCGCTACCCGGTCAACGAACGCTACGCGGCGATGAACGATTTCGCGCTGAAGGCGCGTTCGCTGCCGTTGCCGGTGCTGAGCGTCTCTCCCTGGGATCCGCTGGTGAAAGGACGCGTGGCGCCGGAACTCGTGCTGGAACTGGGCGAATCGGATGCGGATCTCGGCCGCCTTGCCTGTTACTTCGAGGGCAAGCCGATGCAGCTGAGCCGCGAAGGGAAGACGCTGCGCGTCAGCACCGATGCCGAACTGCCTGCAGGTCGCAGCCGCTACAACTGCACGGCGCCGCACCGCGACGGCGGGCGCTGGTTCTGGTTCAGTCAGCCCTGGATCGTCGAGCGCTGATCAGGGTGCGACGGCTTCGTCAGGGTCGGTTGCCTGCAGCACCAGGGTCGGCAGTTGATCCAGCGCGTTGGCGCGTATGATGCTGCGAATCTCGCGGACGTAGGCTTCGCCGCGCGCCGAGTAGGAGGACAGTCCGCCCGCCAGGATCCAGGGAGACAGCGGTTCGCCTTGCTCCCGCGCCTTGGCACGCAGCGAGCGGAGTTCGCCGTAGGCGGCGCCGACATTGATCGTGTGCAGGTAGTTCGCCACGGCTTCCTGGAGATTGTCGAACACCCGCACGTAATGACTGGCGTTCGCGGCGCGTTCGCGCGGCTCGATGCCGCGGGAACGGTCCCAGGTCCACATGCCGAACAGGTTGTTCGCTTCCTTCGCGAATCTGGACGTGCCCCAGCCGCTTTCATTCGCGGCCTGCGCGAGCACGAGCGCCGCAGGAATCACATCCACTCTTCGCAACAGTTTCCTGCGCACGCCGGGATCATTCACGTCGCCCGCCACGTTGTAGTGCGAGGCGATGCGCTCGATGCGCGCGCGCTCCTCTCCCTCAAGAGCCGCACTGCCCGAGAAAGCCTGCAGCAGCAGCGCGCGCTGCTCGCGGATGCGACGGTTCTCGGCGGCGACCAGCGGTGCCAACGTGCGGAAGAACAGCGCCTTGCGCTGGCGCACCGGCAACCGGTCGAAATCCGCGGGCAGGGCGGTGACCGCGATGGGCGGCACGCTGCCGTCTTCCGCCGGCGGCCAGCCATAACCGAGGCCGGCGAAGAACGCCTCGAGTTCATCGGAAGCATTCACTTCGAGCGGCGACAGTGCAGGCGTGCGCTGGACTCGTTCGCGTGAAGCCTCGGGCATGAGTGCGTCAAGGAATGCCGCGACTGCCACCGGCAGCACGAACAGCAGTACCGCGATGGAACGAATCATGTTCTTTTTCTCGTTGCCTCGTAGACGCCCGGAATCGCATTGAGGCGATTCAGGACGCGGCTCAACTGGGCGAGGTCGCGCACCTCCAGCGTGAGGTCGATGTTGACGACGCCGGGTTCCGGCGTGGCGCGCGCGTTCATTGCCACGATGTTCACTTTCTCGTCCGCCATGGTGCCCGCGATGTCGCGCAGCAGCCCTTGGCGGTCGTGCGACTCGACGCGCAGGTCCACGGGATGCACGTCGTTCTGCTCGGAGCCCCATTCGACCGGCACGATGCGGTTTGGTTCACGTCCCGCCAGCGACAGCAGGTGCGCGCAATCCGCGCGATGCACGGATACGCCGTGACCGCGCGTGATGTAGCCCTGGATGGGGTCCGGCGGCACGGGACGGCAGCAGCGGGCGAACTTTGTCAGCAAGCGGTCCACGCCCGCAATGCGCATCGCGTCATCGTGGCGCGGAGCCGAAGCACGGCGCAGCGGCACGGCCGGCAGTTCCGGCACGTTCTTCAGGCGCTGCAGGGCATTGGTGATCTGCACGCCGGAAATGTCGCCGGCGCCGATGGCAAGCCACAGCGCCTCGACATTGCCGAGCCGGAAGTGCCGCGCCAGCTCCTCGCCGCTGACATCCTCGAGATCGAGCCGCGACAGTTCCTTCTCGAGGATCGCCTTGCCGCGTGCGATGTTCTCCTCGTGCGACTGCTGCCGGAACCAGTAGCGGATCTTGTCGCGCGCGCGCGAACTGCGCGCATAGCCTTCCTGCAGCCAGTCGCGGCTGGGTTCGCCGCGTTTCGCGGTAATGATCTCGACGCGGTCGCCGGTCTTGAGTTCGTGGTTCAGCGGCACCATGCGGCCATTGACGCGCGCGCCGCGGCAGCGATGGCCGATTTCGGTATGCACGTGATAGGCGAAGTCGACCGGCGTGGCGCCGGCCGGCAGGTCGATGACGCCGCCGCGCGGCGTGAGCACGTAGATGCGGTCCTCGAAGATCTCGTCCTGGAAACGGTCGATGAAGTCGTTGCCTTCCGATTCCAGCAGCTGCCGCAGCCACGCGACCTTTTCCTCCAGCGCGACGTCGCGCCCGCCGCCTTCCTTGTAGCGCCAGTGCGCGGCCACGCCGAGCTCGGCGTGCTGGTGCATCTCGAAGGTGCGGATCTGGATCTCGACCGGACGATCCTCGGGACCGAACACCGCGGTGTGCAGCGACTGGTAGTTGTTGCCCTTGGGGGTGGCAATGTAATCGTCGAACTCCTTCGGGATGTGCCGCCACCTGCCATGCACCAGGCCGAGCACCGCGTAGCAGTCGCGCACGCTGTCCACCAGCACGCGCACCGCGCGCAGGTCGTACAGCTCCTCGAGCTCCACGCCCTTGCGCTGCATCTTCTTCCAGATGCTGTAGATGTGCTTGGGCCGGCCCTTCACCGACGCCTTTATGCCGTTCACTTCCAGCAGGTTGGTAAGCTCGGCGATGACGGCGCGGATGTAGGACTCGCGTTCCTCGCGCTTCTCTTGCAGGGCGCGCGCGATCTGCCGATAGGTGTCCGGCTGGGCGTAGCGGAAGGCGAGGTCCTCAAGCTCCCACTTGAGCTGCCAGATGCCGAGGCGGTTGGCGAGCGGTGCGTAGATTTCCAGCACGACGCGCGCGGCGCGGCGCTGCTCCTCGACGCTGGCCGCCTTCAGGCCGCGCAGCAGCAGCAGCACGTCGGCAAGGCGGATGATGATGGTGCGGATGTCCTGCACCATGGCGATAAGCATCTTGCGGATGTTCTCGGCCTGCACGCCGGGGGCAGGGTGGGCGGCGTCGAGATCGGGCTCCTCGCCGGGTCGCGGCAGCATCGCGGCACCCTCGGCAAGCTTCGCGATCGCCTCGCCGCACACGGGGACGATGTCGGCGCTCTCGAGGCGGCCGGCGGCGAGCGCCGGCATGAGCAGCGCGGCAACGGCGATTTCCTCGTGCAGGCCCAGCGAAGCGACGATCTGGTGCAGGGACTCGCCCCGGGCAAGCGATTCCGCCGCGCGGGCGCGCAGCAGCTCGCGGGCGGAGGAAACGGCATCCTGTGCTGGCATTTCTAGGTTCATGTCACGGTCCGAAGCGGGTCGCTGCCGCAAAGGGGGCGTTGCGGTTATCATACGCGCTGCCTTGGACTCATATATCTGGAAGGAGTTCTGATGTTGCGGTCACGCATCATGATTTCACTCGCGGCGGCCTGCCTGCCGTTCGCCGCTTCCGCCGCCGACCTGGAGCTGAACGTTTCCGACGAGGCCTTCGAGCTGCGCTACGCGGCTGCGCCTTCCTCCGCCGGCGCCCAGGTCGATTACGGCATCCTGCACCAGGAAGACGACGTCTACATCGGTCACCTCGGCCTGCACCTCGTGGACAACGCCGGCACTCAGCGCAAGCCGGTGCGCGTCGGCCTGGGCGGTCGACTGGTGTTCGTGGAAACCGACCCCGCCTCCGGCGCCGCGCTCGCCATCGGTGCCTGGGCGCGCTTCAATATTCCCGGCGCCGATCGCTTCGCCGTTTCCGGCAGCATCTACGCCGCGCCCGAAGTGACTTCCTTTGCCGACATGGAAAAATTCATGCAGTTCAGCATCCGCGGCGAATACGAGGTGCTGCGCAATGCCAGCATCTATCTCGGCTATCGCCGGGTGCGTGCGGACTTCGACGTCACCTCGCGCAGCGTGACGCTGGACAAGGGCCTGCATCTCGGCATGAAGTTCAATTTTTAAACAACGACAGGTTCAACGGGGACGATTCGATGGCGGGTCACAGCAAGTGGGCGAACATCAAGCACAAGAAGGCCAAGGAAGATGCCAAGCGCGGCAAGATCTTCACCAAGCTGATTCGTGAGATCACCACCGCAGCGCGCAGCGGCGCCGATCCGGCGATGAACCCGCGCCTGCGCCTTGCCGTGGACAAGGCCTTCGACGCCAACATGCCGAAGGATACGGTGGAGCGCGCCATCAAGCGCGGTTCCGGCGGTGGCGAAGGCGAGCAGTATGAGGAAATCCGCTACGAGGGCTACGGCGTGGGCGGCGTCGCGGTGATGGTCGATTGCATGACCGACAACCGCAACCGCACCGCCGGCGAAGTGCGCCATGCGTTCTCCAAGAATGGCGGCAACCTCGGCGCGGACGGTTCCGTTGCCTATCTCTTCAGCCAGCACGGCGTGCTGAGCTACGAGCCCGGCGTCGACGAGGAAAAGCTCATGGAAGTCGCGCTTGAGGCCGGCGCCGAGGACATCGTCAGCGACGAGGACGGCAGCATCGAGGTGCTTACCCAGCCCGAGGATTACCAGGCGGTGCGCGATGCGCTCATCCAGGCCGGCTTCCAGCCCGCGCATGCGGAAATCACCCAGCGCGCTTCCACGCTGGTGCGCATCGAGGATTCGGAGCAGGCCGCCACGGTGATGAAGATGATCGACATGCTGGAAGACCTCGACGACGTCCAGGCGGTCTACACCAACGCCGACTTCCCAGAGGAAGTGCTGGCGTCGCTGTGACGCCGGCGGCATGAATGGCGCGCATACTCGGCATCGATCCCGGCTCGCTGTTCACCGGCTGGGGCATCGTTGACCAGGATGGCTCGCGCCTGTCGCGCGTCGCAAGCGGCGTGATCCGCACCGGCGGCGAGGAGTTCGTGCAGCGCCTGCGGGTGATTGCCCGCGAGACCGCGGCGCTGGTTGCCGAGTTCGAGCCGACCGAAGTCGCGGTGGAGCGCGCCTTCGTCCACAGGAACGCCGACAGCGCGCTCAAGCTCGGTCATGCCCGCGCCGCCGCCATCTGCGGCACCTTCGGCCGGGAACTTCCCGTGTTCGAATACGCGCCGCGCGACGTCAAGCAGGCCGTGGTCGGCGGCGGTGCGGCCAGCAAGGAACAGGTGCAGCACATGGTGGCATTGCTGCTGGCGTTGCCGCCGGGGTTGCAGGCCGACGAAGCCGACGCGCTGGCGGTTGCGCTGACGCACGCCCTGCGCCGGCCCATGAACCAGAAACTTGCCGGGCTTCTGCCCGCGAAAAGGTCACGTAGACGATGATCGGATTCCTCCGCGGACGCATTGTCGCCAAGCAGCCGCCGCTCTTGCTGCTGGATGTCAACGGCGTGGGCTACGAACTGGAAGCGCCCATGTCCACGTTCTACGACCTGCCCGAGACCGGTGCCGAGGTCACGGTGCACACCCATCTCGTGGTACGCGAGGACGCGCACCTGCTGTTTGCCTTCGGCACCGAGGCGGAGCGCAGCCTGTTCCGGCAATTGATCAAGGTGACGGGCGTCGGTGCGCGCGTTGCGATCACGCTGCTCTCCGGCACCACCGTCGAGCAGTTCGCGCGCGCCGTGCAGGATGAAGACATCGCCTCGCTGACGCGCCTGCCGGGCGTCGGCAAGAAGACCGCGGAACGGCTGATCGTGGAGATGCGCGATCGCCTCAAGGAAGTCGCCGGCGAGGGTGCGGGCGCGGCCGCATTCACGCGTGCGCCGGCATCCGCCGCCGACGAAGCCTTCGACGCGCTGGTGGCGCTCGGCTACAAGCCGCAGGAAGCCACGCGCATGATCAAGGGCGTGGACACCGAGGGACTCGCCAGCCAGGAAATCATCCGTCGCGCCCTGCAATCGATCGCCAGGAAGTCCTGAGCGCGGCATGACATGAACAAAGAGCGGCATCCATGACAGAAGAACGCATCATTTCCGGCGCCGCCACGCGCGAGGACGAGGCGATCGATCGCGCCATCCGGCCGAAGACCCTGGGGGATTACGTCGGCCAGCCGGCGGTGCGCGACCAGATGTCGATCTTCATCGAGGCGGCCCGCAATCGTGGCGAGGCGCTGGATCATGTGCTGATCTTCGGACCGCCGGGCCTCGGCAAGACCACGCTCGCGCACATCATCGCCAATGAGCTTGGCGTCAACCTGCGGCAGACCTCGGGGCCGGTGCTGGAACGCGCCGGCGATCTTGCCGCGCTGCTGACCAATCTCGAACCCAACGACGTGCTGTTCGTCGACGAGATCCATCGTCTCAGCCCCGTGGTCGAGGAAGTGCTCTATCCGGCGATGGAGGACTACCAGATCGACATCATGATCGGCGAAGGGCCGGGCGCGCGCTCGGTGAAGCTCGACCTGCCGCCGTTCACGCTGGTGGGCGCGACCACGCGCGCCGGCCTGCTCACCTCGCCGCTGCGCGACCGCTTCGGCATCGTGCAGCGGCTGGAGTTCTACAACACCGCGGATCTCACCCGCATCGTGCTGCGCTCGGCCTCCATCCTGGGTCTTTCCATGGACGAGGAGGGCGCGCGCGAAATCGCCTCGCGCTCGCGCGGCACGCCACGCATCGCCAACCGGCTGCTGCGCCGGGTGCGTGACTTTGCCGAGGTGCGCGCCGATGGCCGCGTCAGCGCTTCCGTCGCGCGCGAGGCATTGGACCTGCTGGACGTCGACCGGCATGGCTTCGATCTCATGGACCGCAAGCTGCTGCTCGCCATCATCGAGAAGTTCGACGGCGGACCGGTGGGCGTGGACAGCCTGGCGGCGGCGATCGGCGAGGAGCGCGGCACCATCGAGGACGTGCTCGAGCCGTTTCTCATCCAGCAGGGCTTCCTCAAGCGCACTGCCCGTGGCCGCATGGCAACACGCAGCGCCTACCTGCATTTCGGCCTGCGTGCGCCGGCAGGCGGGACCGCAGGACCTGATCTTTTCGAACCGGAGCCGTGATATCGTCTTGCGCTGCAACTTCTGCGAAGACCGATGGTCTCTGATGCAGAAGGCATCACACCAATTGGTTCACGCAGCGTTTAATGTTTCCGCATGACGATTGACGACAAAGGCTTCTTCATCACCCAGGCACGCGTCTATTACGAGGACACGGACGCCGGCGGCGTTGTTTTCTACGCCAATTACCTCAAGTACATGGAGCGCGCCCGCACCGAATGGCTGCGCCGGCTCGGCGTCGAACAGCGTGCGCTGGCCGAGGAGCAGGACGCGCTGTTCGCGGTGGTGAACGTCAACGTCAACTATCGCCGCCCCGCGCGGCTGGATGACCTGCTCGAGATCGGCGCGCGCGTCGTTGAACGCGGCAGGACGTCACTGGTTTTCGAACAGTTCGTGCGCCGCGCGGCCGATGGCGAGATTCTCGCCGATGGCCGCGTCAAGGCTGCCTGCCTCGCTGCCGGCAGCTTCCGGCCGCGCGCCATTCCCGCATTCATCCTGGAAAGGCTGCAATCATGAACACCGATCTTTCGATCGTCGAGCTCATCCGCGATGCCAGCCTCATCGTGCAGCTCGTCATGCTGCTCCTGCTGCTCGCCTCGGTCGCCTCCTGGGCGGTGATCTTCCAGAAGCGCCGCGCGCTGAACGCGGCGCGCGCCGACGCGGATTCCTTCGAGAAGCGCTTCTGGTCGGGCATCGAGCTGTCCTCGCTGTACAAGCAGCTGAAGGACGATGACCGCGCGCAGACCGGCATGGCCGGCATCTTCGTGGCCGGTTTTCGCGAATACCTCCGGCAGGTGAAGCAGGGCGAACCGCAGCCGGAACGCATCGGCGAGGCGGCGCGCCGCGCCATGCATGTCGCGCAGCTGCGTGAACTCGATCGCCTCGAAGCCAATCTCGCATTTCTTGCGACAGTCGGTTCCACCAGCCCGTACGTCGGCCTGTTCGGCACCGTGTGGGGCATCATGAACGCCTTCCGCGCGCTGGGTAACGTCCAGCAGGCCACGCTCGCCATGGTCGCGCCGGGCATTGCCGAGGCGCTGATCGCCACGGCCATGGGCCTGTTCGCCGCCATCCCGGCGGTGATCGCCTACAACCGCTACGCCGACCGGGTGGAGCGCCTGGAAGTCCGCTACGACACCTTCCTGGAGGAGTTCGTGGCCATCCTGCAGCGCAACGCGAGGCAATGACATGGCAGGCGGCGTGAGCAGGCGCGGCAAGCGGCGGCTGATGGGCGAGATCAACGTCGTGCCCTATATCGACGTGATGCTGGTGCTGCTCATCATATTCATGGTGACCGCGCCGCTGCTGACGCAGGGCGTGAAGGTCGAGCTGCCCGAGGCGGCCACCGAGAACCTGCCGCCCGAGGACAGCGACCCCATCGTTCTGACCGTGAACGCCGAGGGTGAGCTGTTTCTCAACATCGGCGAGGATCCGGAGGCGCCGCTGGATGATGAGTTCATCATCGCCGCGGTGTCCAAGGTGCTGCAGAACCGGCCCGATGCGCCGGTGATGGTGCGCGGCGACCGCAATGTCGATTACGGCAGCATCATGCATGCCATGAGCCTGCTGCAGCAGGCCGGCGCACCCAGCATCGGCATGGTCAGCGATCCGCCGAAACGCGGGGGGCGCTAAGTGAAGGGTGGCGGAAACTTCTCCGCCGTGTTCTGGTCGCTGCTGGTGCACGCGGCCATCGTCGGCGGTTTCCTGGTCACCGTGCGGCTCACCGCGCCGGCGGTGCAGGCGCCGCAGGTGGAGGTGATCCAGGCCGAGGTCATCAGCGCCGAGGCTTTGCGGCAGCGCGAGCAGGAACGCCTAGAGGCCGAGCGCCGCGCCGAGGAGGCCCGCCAGGCGGAAATCCGCCGCCAGCGCGAGGCGGAACTGGCCGAGCAGCGCCGCCGCGAGGAGCAGGCGCGGCAGGCGGAGCTGCGTCGCCAGGAGGAATTGCGCCG
>Ga0207873_1000160_pt1 | contig 71612 bp, 62 predicted proteins | sample BGWIniCompost_FD_187373 | JGI IMG/M metagenome (GOLD analysis project Ga0207873, IMG submission 187373) | Cellulose adapted compost microbial communities from Newby Island Compost Facility, Milpitas, CA, USA - BGW Initial Compost (SPAdes)... ...
CCGATGATCTCGAGGCCCCGGCCCTCGGCGTCGCGGTCGGCCCGCAGGTGGTCGCGGGGGTCGACCGTGTAGACGCGGCTGGACGCGGCGGCGTTGCGGCACGGGTAGAACACGGTGGCCGTGTCCGAGCCCGGCTCGCCGGCCAGCAGGCCGCACGCCTCGTCCGGCAGACCGCCGTAGGCGTGGCCCACCACCTCGTGCCAGACGTCCTCGGTCAGCGACAGCACGGCCGGCAGGCTAGCCCCGGGGGCGGTCGGCGCCGACCGGCGGTACCCTGACCCGTCCTCCTATGGCCCGCACGAAGACTCCGCCCGGCACCCAGCTCATCGCCAGCAACCGACGGGCGCGGCGCAACTACGACATCCTCGAGACGGTCGAGGCCGGCCTCGTCCTGCGCGGCAGCGAGGTCAAGTCGCTGCGCGAGGCGCGCGTGCAGCTCGGCGACGCCTACGCGCGCATCGAGGACGGCGAGGCCTGGCTGGAGTCGATGCACATCGGCGTCTACGAGCACTCGCAGCGCCACAGCGGCCACGAGCCCGAGCGGCGGCGCAAGCTGCTGCTCCACCGGTCCGAGATCGACCGCCTGCGCCAGATGGTCGACGAGCAGCACCTCACCCTCGTGCCGCTGTCGATCTACTTCAAGAACGGCATCGCCAAGGTCGAGCTGGCCCTGGCCCGGGGCCGCAAGACCTACGACAAGCGCCGGGTGCTGGCCGAGCGCGACGCCGCCCGCGAGGCGCAGCGGGCCATGGCCCGGGCCGGGCGGGACGACTGACCGACGGCCGGGGCGCCGGCCGCCGGGGTCACGACGGCCAGCCGACGATGGGCGCGACCAGGTCCTCGGGGTCGGTCACGACCTCGTAGCCGTCCCGCTCGACCAGCCACTCGAGGTTGCGCAGGTGCAGCTCGTCGTCGGGGTCGAAGCGGTTGAGCACGACCGTCAGCGGCCGCCGCCCGAACGGGGCGGCCGCGAGCCGCACGGCGTTGACGACGCCGAGGCCGGCGTCGGCCACCAGCACGACGTGCTCCGGGTCGAGCGCCTCGGCCAGGGTGACGGCGTCGCCGTCGTCCGCCAGCGGCGAGCGCACCCCGCCGGCGGTCTCGACCAGCCCGACGCCGACGGCCGGCGGCCAGGCCAGCTCGTCCACGAGGTCGGCGATCGTGAACCCCGGCCGGCCGAGCGCCGCGGCCGCCATGGGCGGGGCCATCGCCGCCGGGTACCAGCGGTGACGGGGGCAGACGATGGCCGGGTGGTCGCCGGCGGCGTGGGCCAGCAGCGCGGCGTCGGTCTCGGTCGGGTCGTCGTCGGGGTCGTAGGACTGGACGGGCTTGCGCACGGCCACGATCAGGCCCCGGCGCCGCAGGGCCCGGACGAGCCGGCACGCCACCCAGGTCTTGCCGACCTCGGTGCCGGTGCCGGCGACGAGCACGAGCCGCTCAGGACGGTTGGCCACGGCCCTCCCGGGACGGCGCGGGCGGCGACGGGCGGTCGGTGGCGCCGGGGGGCGCCGCCGCGGGCAGCGCCGCCAGCGCGGCCACGAGCCGGTCGACCTGGTCGTCGGTGTGCGCGGCGGACAGCGCCACGCGCAGGCGCGAGGTGCCGGGCGGCACCGTCGGCGGCCGGATGGCGGGCACGAGCAGGCCCTGCTCCAGCAGCGCGCCGGCCGCGGCCACGGCGGCGGCCTCCTCCCCCACGACCACCGGCACGATGGGCGTCGGGTGGCCGGGGCGCACCCGGTCGACGTTGCGCCGGAGCCGGCCGAGCAGCGCGGCCCCCTCGGGCGACCGCAGGACCCGGAGGGCGGCCAGGCCGGCGGCGGTGTCGGCCGGCGTCGGCGCGGTCGTGAAGATGAAGGGCCGGGCCCGGTTGACGAGCAGGTCGACGTAGCGGCGGGGCCCCGCGACGAACCCGCCGAGCGCACCCAGCGCCTTGGACAGCGTGCCGACGCGCAGCAGCGGCACGTCCCGGGCCGCGGCGGCCGCCGGGTCGACGTCGGGCCCGATGACGGCGTGGGCCTCGTCGAGCACGACGAGCGCGTCGTGGGCGGCGCAGACGTCGAGGAGGCCCTCGACGTCGACGACGTCGCCGTCCATCGAGAACGCGCTGTCGGTGACGACGAGCGCCGGGCCCCGGGCCTCGGCGGTCACCTCGACGAGCAGCTTGGCCAGGTGGTCGAGGTCGGCGTGGCGGTACACGCGCACCCGGGCCCGGGCCAGGCGGGCGCCGTCGACGATCGACGCGTGGTTCAGCTCGTCGGAGAGGATCGTCACGTCCTCGCCGCCCAGGGCGGTCAGCACCCCGACGTTGGCGGCGAAGCCGGTCGGGAAGGTCAGGGCGGCCTCGGTGCCCTTCCAGTCGGCCAGCTCGGCCTCGAGCTCGGCGTGCACCGGGCGGGAGCCGACGACCAGCCGGGACGCCCCGGCGCCGGCGCCCCAGCGGTCGAGCGCCTCGTGGGCGGCGGCCACCACCGCCGGGTGGTGGGTGAGGCCGAGGTAGTCGTTCGAGGCGAAGGTGACGACCGGACGGCCGTCCAGCTCCCCCGTCACCGGCCCGGTGGTGGCGATCGGCCGGGTCGCGCGCCAGCGCCCCGCCGCCCGCACGGCGTCGAGCTCGGCCTCGACGCGCCGGTCCCACGCGCCCCTCATCGCGGTACCCTGCCGGGCCCGCGCCGCCCGCCGGCGCCGTGCGTCCTGGCCTGCATCGGGACGCAGCGTAGGACGGGTCGGGGCGTCACATCCCGCCGGTACACTGAGGTGCTGCTACTTGACAAGGGGCTGATCGGTTTCGACGTCGAGACCGGGAGCTGGACCGTGCGACCGGAGTTGCTCAGACTCCTTAAACGGGGCACCAGAACAACTGCCGACAACGAGCAGTACGCCCTCGCCGCCTGATCCAACCCAGGTGGACGAGAGCGATAGCGACCAGCAATGGCACGCGGGGCCAGATCACCGCAGCCTGGCAACAGAAGCGGTGGTTGACGGCGGGAAAGACCGCTGACGGTGGGAAAGACCACTGACACCGGGGAAAGACCCGGCGGCGGTCCTCTTCGCAGGGCCAACCGACCCGGCGGTGCGGCAGCCGTGAAGCCGCGATCACGGGAATGGTCGTAGCGCGGTCAGTGACCGCTCGACGGACGGGGGTTCGATTCCCCCCAGCTCCACGCGACGGGCCGGCCGCCAGGGCCGGCCCGTCCCGCGCCCGGGCGTGGCGACGCGCCCGGTCCGGCCCGTAAGGTCGCCGCTCCCCGACCTGGAGAGGCGCACCGACGATGGACCTGCTCGTCACGAACGCGACCCTGCTCGACCTCGAGTCCGGCGAGCGGATCGAGGGGTCGTCGGTGCGGGTCGAGGGGCGGCGCATCGTCGAGGTCGGCCGCGGCGAGCGGCTGCGGGCGGGCGACGAGGTCACCCGCATCGACGCCGGCGGCCGGACGCTGCTCCCCGGCCTGATCGACGCCCACGTCCACGCCGCGCTGACCACCATGGACCTCGCCGCCCTCGGGCGCCGGCCGCCGACCCGCATCGGCATCGAGGCCAAGGCGATCCTCGAGGGGATGCTCCGGCGCGGCTTCACCACCGTCCGCGACGCCGGCGGCCTGGACCGGGGCATCGCCGAGGCCCTCGAGGCCGGGCTGATCACCGGGCCCCGCGTCCTGCGCTCGGGGCGGGTGCTGAGCCAGACCGGCGGCCACGGCGACACCGTGCCGGTCGGGGACGAGCCCCACCTCTGCGCCTGCCGGATCCGCTCGACCGGCTTCGCCCACGTCGCCGACGGGCCCGACGCCGTGCGCCGGGCCGCCCGCGAGGAGCTGAAGGGCGGCGCCCACCAGATCAAGGTCATGGCCGGCGGCGGGGTGGCCACGCCGACCGACCCCATCGACATGGTCCAGTACACCCGGGCGGAGATCGAGGCCGCGGTCGAGGAGGCGGCGGCCCGGCGCACCTACGCCTTCGCCCACGCCTACGTCCCCGACGCCATCGTCCGGGCGGTCGAGGCCGGCGTGCGGTCGATCGAGCACGGCAACCTGCTCGACGCCGAGGCGGCCCGGGTCATGGCCGCACACGGCTGCTACCTCGTGCCGACGCTCGTCACCTACGACGCCATCGCGGCCTTCGGCCGCCAGCTCGGGTTCCCGGCCGGGAGCCTGCGGAAGCTGGACGAGGTGATCGACGCCGGGGCGCGCGCCATCGAGCTGGCGCTCGATGCCGGCGTGCGGGTCGGCTTCGGCACCGACCTGCTCGGCGAGACCCACGACCAGCAGTCCCGGGAGCTCGAGCTGCGGGCCCGGGTGCAGCCACCGCTGGACGTGCTGCGGTCGGCGACCCTGGTCAACGCCGAGCTGCTCGGCCTGGCCGGCGAGGTCGGCGTCGTCGCGCCGGGCGCGAGCGCCGACCTGCTGCTGGTGGACGGCGACCCGCTCGCCGACATCGGCGTGCTCGTCGGCCCCGGCGACCACCTCGACCTCGTCGTGCGCGCCGGCGAGGTCGTCGTCCACCGGCTCGCCTGACCGGCCGGTGGCGTGACCGGGAGCGAGGTCGGACGGCACCGGCCCGCCGCGCCGTCCCGGCCCCGGCGCTCAGCCGGTCCCCGGCGGCAGCGTGGCGGTCGTCGTCGCCGTCGTCGCGCTCGGCCCACCGGTGGCGTCGGCCGGCAGGGTCTCACCGGTCGGGCGGGGGCGCGGGCCGGTGCACGTCGTGCCGAGCGCGGCGAGCCCGACCACGAGCAGGACGATGGCGACGATCCAGGCGACTCGCACGGCGTTGACCGTACTGCGCGGAGGGTGGCGAACCCGTCCACGGGCCCGGGGCCGCGCCGCCCGCCGGACCGTCACTCCATCGCCGGGGCGCCGGCCACCGACGGCTCGGCGGGCTCGGCCCGCACGACCAGCACGACGCCGCCGGCGATGAGCAGGGCCGCCGGCACCGCGGAGAGCGGCGGCACCTCGTCGAAGAACACCCAGGCCAGGAGGGCCGAGCCGACGATCTCGAAGAGGATGGCGACCGACACGACCATCGGGCTCGTCGTCCGCAGCACCCGGTTGACCAGCGTGTGGCCGAGCAGCTGCGGACCGACGACGAGCCCGACGAGCAGCCACCAGGTCGTGGCGTCGTAGCCGGCGAGCGCCTGGCCGCCGGCCGCGCACACGACGAGCAGGACGGCGCCGGCCACCGCGTAGCAGGCCAGCGCGTAGACCGCGGTCGAGACCGTGCGCCGCACCTCGGCGCCGACGGTCACGTAGGCCGCGGCCAGCGCGCCCCCGGCCACGGCGAGCAGGTCGCCGACCAGCGCCCGGGCGGAGATCGACAGGTCGATGCCGGTGAGCAGCACCGTGCCGGCCATGGCGGTGGCGATGCCGAGCCACGCGGCCCGGGGGACGTGCTCACCCCGCCAGCGGGCGACGAGCGCGGCCCAGGCCGGCTGGGTGGCGACGAGGGCGACCGAGGACGCCACCGAGGTGAACGACAGGCTCGGCACCCAGGTGCCGAAGTGCGCCGCCAGGAACAGGCCCGACAGCGCCGCCAGGCGCCCCTCGCGCCCCCGGAGGCGGCGCAGCTCGCGCCGGCCGCGGGCGCCGGCCACGGCCAGCGCGGCGAGCACGGGCAGGGCGAGCGCGTTGCGCCAGAACGCCACGGCCAGCGACGGGGCCTCGGCGCCCCGGATCAGCGGCGCCGAGGTCGACACCGCCACGACCGCGAGCCCCAGCAGCGCGAGGTCGAGGGTGGGCGGGCGCGCCATCGGCGCCGGCGGCGGTCCGGCCGGCGAGGGGGCGCCGGGACGGGGGGACGGCGACGGCGAGGTCATGGCCGCCGACCAGGCTGACACGTCCCCGGCCCGACCCCTTGCATTTGCAGTGTGAGTGCGAAAAGGTGGGCGACGTGGAGGCAGAGGGGATCACGACGGCGGCCGCCGCCGGCCAGGCGGAGAGCGCCGCCGAGCCGGTCGTCTACAACCCGTTCGCGCCGGGGTTCACCGACGACCCGTACGCCCAGTACGCCGCCCTGCGGGCCCAGGGCCGCGTGCACCGCAACCCGCTCGGGCAGCGGGTGCTGTCGCACTACGACGAGTGCTTCGAGCTGCTCCGCCTGCCGGGCACGAGCGTCGAGGACACCAACGCCACCGACATCGTCCGCCCGCAGCTGCCCCCGGACCTGGCCGAGTACGCGCAGAACCGCGGCCGCACGCTGCTGCGCCTCGACCCGCCCGACCACACCCGCCTGCGGCGGCTCGTGTCCAGCGCCTTCACCGTCCGCCGGGTCGAGCGGCTGCGGGGCCGGGTGCGGGAGCTCGTCACCGAGCTGCTCGACGACCTCGAGCGGGACGCGGCCGCCGGCGAGCCCGTCGACCTCATCGCCCGGTTCGCCTTCCCGCTCCCCTTCACGGTCATCTCCGAGATGCTCGGCATGCCCGAGAGCGACCGCGACCAGGTGCGGTCGTGGTCGCGGGAGATGACCAACGCCATCGAGCCGTTCAACGACGAGGCGACGCTGCGACGCATGGTCGCCGCCGGCGCCCAGATGTTCGGCTACCTCGACGAGGTCATCGACTGGAAGCGGCGCAACCCGGCCGACGACCTGCTCAGCGCCCTCATCGCCGCCGAGGAGGACGGCGACCGCCTCACGACCGAGGAGCTGCGCGAGACCGTCGTGCTGCTCTACATCGCCGGGCACGAGACGACGGTCAACCTCATCGGCAACGGCACGCTCGCCCTCCTCCGCCACCGCGACCAGTTCGAGCGCCTCGTCGACGACCCGTCGCTCGACGCCAACGCGGTGGACGAGCTGCTCCGCTACGACAGCCCGGTGCAGGTGTCCCGCCGCATCACCACCCGCGAGGTCGAGCTGGCGGGCGAGACCATCCCGCCGGGCTGCTTCGTGCTGACGCTGCTCGGGTCGTCCAACCGCGACGAGACGAGGTGGGGACCGACGGCCGACGACCTCGACCTCGGGCGCGAGGGCGCCAACGCCCACCTGTCGTTCGGCAGCGGCATCCACCACTGCCTGGGCCACGCCCTCGCCCGGCTGGAGGGCATGGAGGCGGTCCCGGCGCTCGTGCGTCGCTTCCCCCGCATGGAGCTGGCCACCGACCGCCCCCGGTGGAACGGCCGCATCGTGCTGCGGGGCCTCGAGTCGCTGCCGGTCACCCTGGCGGCCTGACCCGGGCGGGGGCGGGCTCGGCGGGCCCGCCGGGCGCGGGCCCGGCCGCGGCGCGACCGGGCCCGGCCCCGCTCACACCTTGAGGAAGCGGCTCAGCGCCCAGCCCGAGCCGGCGGCGCCGATGACGACGCCGAGGACGAGCACCACGACGACCGTGAACCACAGCTCGCCGGAGGTGGCGACGAAGCCCTCCATGATCGCCCGGTAGTCCTCGTGCTGGGCCGCCCGCTGCATGAACCGGTCGAGGGCGAACACGGCCCCGAGGGCGAAGATGGCGCCGATCAGGCCCTGCACGATGCCCTCGAGCATGAACGGCACCCGGATGAACCAGTTGGTGGCGCCGACGAGCTTCATCACCTCGATCTCGCGCCGCCGGGCGTACATGGCCATGCGGATGGCGTTGAGGATCAGCAGCAGCGCCGCCACCAGCAGGCCGATGCCGACGACGAGCATGGCCCGCTGGGCGAACTCGGACACGCCGACCACCGTCTGGACGCTCTCGCGCTCGTCGGTGACCTGCAGGACGCCGGGCATGGCGGCGAGCTCCTCGCCCATGCTGGCCATGAGGTCGACGTCGTCGGCGGTGGGCGTCAGCCGGTAGGAGTCGGGCACCAGCTCGGGGTTGGCCTCGAGGCGCTGCTTCATCGCCTCGTTGCGGTCGAAGAGGCGCATCGCCTCCGCGTGGCTCTCCTCGCGGTCGACGTAGCGCCACCGCTCGACCTCGGGGTGCTCGTCGATGAACGTCTCGATGGCGTCCCGCTGCTCGTCGGTGATGTCGGACTTCAGGAAGGCGATGAGCGTGATGCCGTCCTTCCAGCGGGCCGAGACGTTGTCGACGCCCTGGTTGAGCAGCAGCGTCGAGCCGAACAGCGCCAGCGACACCGCCACGGTCATGATGGCGGCGATGGTGAGCGTGACGTTGCGGCGCAGGTTGGTGAAGGTCTCGCGGGCGATGTAGTCGAGCTTCACTGGTAGACCCCCCGAGCCTGGTCGCGGACGATCCGGCCGTGCTCCAGCTCGATCACCCGGCGCTGCATGGTGTCGACGATCGACCGGTCGTGGGTCGCCATCACGACGGTCGTGCCGGTCCGGTTGATGCGGTCGAGCAGACGCATGATGCCGACCGAGGTGGCCGGGTCGAGGTTCCCGGTGGGCTCGTCGGCCAGCAGGATGAGCGGCCGGTTGACGAAGGCCCGGGCGATGGACACCCGCTGCTGCTCACCGCCCGAGAGCTCCTCGGGCAGGTTGTCGGCCTTGGACTCCAGGCCGACGAGCTCGAGGATGGCCGGCACCTGGGTCTTGACCACGTTGCGAGGACGTCCGATCACCTCGAGGGCGAAGGCGACGTTCTCGTACACGGTCTTGGTGGCCAGGAGCTTGTAGTCCTGGAAGATGCAGCCGATGTTCCGGCGCAGGTAGGGCACCCGCCACGACGAGAGCCGGGCGATGTCCTTGCCGGCCACGAAGATCCGCCCCTTGTCGGCGGTCTCCTCGCGGTTGATGAGGCGCAGCATCGTCGACTTGCCCGACCCCGACGGACCGACGAGGAAGACGAACTCCCCCTTCTCGATGGTGGCGGACACCCCCCGGAGGGCCTCGACGTTGCCCTTGTAGATCTTGGTGACGTTCTCGAAGGTGATCATCGTCCTCGCCCACAGGCCGCGCCGGACCGCCGCCCCGTGCGATCGTCCCCAGCTGTTGCGATGAGGTTACAGATTCCGCGCGGTGCCACCTTCATCGCAAACCGAAGGTAGTTCCCGCGCCGGCGCCGCAGCGCGGATGGTCACACCTGCTCGGCGGCCGCGCGCCGCCACTGCAGGTACGACTCCATGAACGGGTCGAGGTCGCCGTCGAGGACCGCGGAGACGTTGCCGGTCTCGTACTCGGTGCGCAGGTCCTTCACCATCTGGTACGGCTGCAGCACGTAGCTGCGGATCTGGCTGCCGAACCCGACCCGCTGCTCCTCGCCCTTGATCTCGGCCAGCTCGGCCTCGCGCTTCTGCCGCTCGAGGTCGGCGAGCTTGGCCTTGAGCATGGCCATCGCCCGGTCCCGGTTCTGGAACTGGCTGCGCTCGACCTGGCAGGACACCACGATGCCGGTCGGGATGTGGGTGAGGCGCACGGCGGAGGACGTCTTGTTGACGTGCTGGCCGCCGGCCCCCGACGCCCGGAACACGTCCATCTTGATGTCCTTCTCGTCGATGACGACGTCGGTGTCCTGGTCGTCGAGCATGGGCACCACCTGCAGCGCCGCGAACGCCGTCTGCCGCTTGCCCTGGGCGTTGAACGGGCTGATGCGCACCAGCCGGTGCACGCCCCGCTCGGCCTGCAGGTAGCCGTAGGCGTAGCGCCCCCGGACGACGAAGGTGGCCGACGACAGGCCGGCCTCGGACCCCTCGGTGACCTCCTGCAGCTCGACCTGGAAGCCCCGGCGCTCGGCCCAGCGGGTGTACATGCGCAGCAGCATCTCGGCCCAGTCCTGGGCGTCGGCGCCACCCTCGCCGGCCTGGATCGTCACCAGGGCGTCACGCTCGTCGTGCTCGCCCGAGAACATCGAGCGCAGCTCGATCCGCCGCAGCTCGGCGTCGATCTCGGCCAGCGCCGCGTCCACCTCGGCGAGCGAGTCCTCGTCCCCCTCCTCGCGGGCCAGCTCGTGCAGCGTCTCGGCGTCGTCGAGCCGGCGGGCCAGGCTCTCGTACTGCGCGATGTCGTCGTTGACGGCGGCCAGCTCGGCCGTGACGCGCTTGGCCTTGTCGGCGTCGTCCCACAGGTCGGGTCGCGCCGCCTCGGCCTCGAGCTGGGGGCGGCGGGCCCGCAGCTCGTCGACCTTGAGGTAGCGCTCGGCCTCGCTCAGCCGGGCGCGCAGCGCCTTGAGCTCGTCGGAGAGGTCTCGCATCGGAGGGTCGGCCTACCGGCCGTGGCAGTGCTTGAACTTCTTGCCCGAGCCGCAGGGGCACGGGGCGTTGCGGGGGGTCTTGTCCCACTCGGACTTGACCACCGGCGTGTTGGTGCGGGTGGCGGTCCGCGCCCCGCCGGCGGCCACGGTCCCGGTCGCCGCCCGCGCCGCGGCCGCCATGCCGGCGGCGCCGCCCGAGCGGGACGGGTCCTCGGGGGACGAGTAGCTCACGTCGCGCAGCGCGGCGTCGCCCGCGTCGGCGTCCGCGAGGGCCGGCGCCCCACCCCCGGCCGGCTGCCCGTCGGCGGGCGCACCGTCGGCCGGCGCCGCGGGGCGGGTGACCTTGACGTCGACGTGCATGACGTAGCGCACGAAGTCCTGCCAGATGCCGTGCATCATCTGGCTGAACATCTCGAAGCCCTCGCGCTGCCACTCGACCAGCGGGTCCTTCTGCCCCATGGCGCGCAGGTTGATGCCCTCGCGCAGGTAGTCCATCTCGTAGAGGTGGGCCCGCCAGCGCTGGTCGATGACCCGCAGCATCACCTGGCGCTCGACCTGGCGCATGACCTCGGGCGTCAGGGTCGCCTCGCGCTTCTCGTAGTAGTCGAGCGCGTCGTCCATGAGGAGCTCGTAGAGCTCGTTGGTCGAGGTGGCGGCGCCGAGCTGCTCGGTGGTCAGCTCGGTGGGCCAGTAGGTGCGGACCTCGGTGAGCAGGCCGTCGAGGTCCCAGTCCTCGGTGAACTCGCTGACGCAGTGGGCCTCCACCAGCGAGCTCACGGCGTCGGGCAGCGCCTCGCCGACGAGCCGCTCCCGCAGGTCGACCTTGTCGAGCACCTGGTCCCGCAGCGCGTAGACGACCTTGCGCTGCTGGTTCATGACCTCGTCGTACTTGAGGACGTTCTTGCGGATCTCGGCGTTCCGCTGCTCGACGGTCGTCTGCGCCCGCTCGATCGCCTTGGTGACCATCTTCGCCTCGAGCGGCACGTCGTCGGGCAGGGTCTTGCTCATGACCCAGTCGACCGCCCGGGTGGCGAACAGCCGCATGAGGTCGTCCTCGAGGCTGAGGTAGAAGCGGCTCTCGCCGGGGTCGCCCTGGCGGCCCGCCCGGCCCCGCAGCTGGTTGTCGATGCGGCGGGACTCGTGGCGCTCGGTGCCGAGCACGTACAGGCCGCCCAGCTCGCGGACCTTCTCGCCCTCGGCCCGGGTGAGCTCCTGGTACTTGGCGGTCAGCTCGGCCAGGCGCTCGCGGCCCTCCTCGGAGTCGGGGTCGAGGCCCTCGGCCACCAGGTCGCGCTTGGCCAGGCCCTCGGCGTTGCCACCGAGGATGATGTCGACGCCACGGCCGGCCATGTTGGTGGCCACGGTGACCGCCCCGAGCCGGCCCGCCTGGGCGATGATCTCGCCCTCCCGGAAGTGCTGCTTCGCGTTCAGCACCTCGTGGGGGATGCCGCGCTTGGCGAGCATCCGGGACAGCTTCTCGGACTTCTCGACCGAGATCGTGCCGACGAGGACCGGCTGGCCGCGCTCGTGCCGCTCGGCGATGTCCTCGACGACGGCGTTGAACTTGGCCTCCTCGGTCTTGAAGATCAGGTCGGGCTGGTCGATCCGGATGACCGGCTTGTTGGTGGGGATCGGCACGACCTGGAGGTCGTAGGTGTTGGCCAGCTCGGCGGCGTCGGTCTGGGCCGTGCCGGTCATGCCGGCGAGCTTCTCGTACATCCGGAAGTAGTTCTGGAGGGTGACCGTCGCGAGGGTCTGGTTCTCCTCCTTGATCCGGACGCCCTCCTTGGCCTCGACCGCCTGGTGCAGGCCCTCGGACCAGCGGCGGCCCTCGAGGATGCGGCCGGTGAACTCGTCGACGATCTTCACCTCGCCGTTCTGCACGACGTAGTCGCGGTCGCGCCGGAACAGCTCCTTGGCCTTGAGCGCCGCCTGCAGCTGGTGGACGAGGTTCTGGGCGACCCCGTCGTAGAGGTTGTCGATGCCGAGCATGCGCTCGACCTTCTCGATGCCCTCCTCCGTCGGGGCGACGGTCCGCTTCTCCTCGTCGACCTCGTAGTCGACGTCGCGCTTCAGGCTGCGGGCGATCGAGGCGAACCGGTAGTAGAGCTGCGCGGCGTCGGCGACCTTGCCGGAGATGATGAGCGGCGTGCGGGCCTCGTCGATGAGGATCGAGTCGACCTCGTCGACGATGGCGTAGACGTGGCCCCGCTGCACCTGCCGGCTCCGGCTGGTCGCCATGTTGTCGCGCAGGTAGTCGAAGCCGAACTCGTTGTTGGTGCCGTAGGTGATGTCCGCGGCGTACTGGGCCCGCTTGTCGGCCGGGTCGTTCCTGCCGGGCACGACGAGCCCGGTGGTCAGGCCGAGGAAGTGGTAGATCCGGCCCATCCACTCGCGGTCGCGGGTGGCCAGGTAGTCGTTGACCGTCACCATGTGGACGCCGCGGCCGGTCAGCGCGTTGAGGTAGGCCGGCAGCGTCGACACGAGGGTCTTGCCCTCGCCGGTCTTCATCTCGGCGACCCAGCCGAAGTGCAGCGCGGCACCGCCCATCAGCTGGACGTCGAAGTGGCGCTGGCCGAGGACGCGCCGGCTGGCCTCGCGGACGACGGCGAAGGCCTCGATCAGGAGGTCGTCCAGCGTCTCACCGTTGTCGAGGCGCTGGCGGAACTCGGCGGTCTTGGCCTTCAGGGCGTCGTCCGAGAGCGCCTGCATCTCGGGTTCGAGCGCCCCGATGTCCGGCACCAGCGACTGCAGCGCCCGGAGCTTCTTGCCCTCGCCGGCGCGGAGGAAGCGGTCGAGCAGTGACATGCGCCCGTCGAGTCTACCGGTGACCGGGGCCGCGCCCGATGCGGTGGGGCGCGATCAGCCGCCGGCGCCGCAGGTGATGGCGCCGATGGCCCGCTCGGCGATGGCGTCGGCCGAGGGCCGCTGGCCGGCGGCCAGGCGGGCCGCCGCCGCCTCGACGAGCCCGGTGCGCACGACCGGGGTGCCGGCCAGCACCCGCAGGGCGGCGTGCGCCGGCAGGGACGTGGCCTCGTGGTGGCGGGGCGAGGTCGGGCGTGCGGACGGCCGAGTGCGCCGCGCCACGCGCCGCCGTGCCCCCCGTCCGGCGGGCCCCGGGGTGGCGTGGCTCCGTCGATCCCCCATCACAGGGCTTCATCGGCCCGAACCGGCCGTGACTTGAGAAGAATCTTCGACCTCACGTAGCCGCGCCGACACGCTACGGGGTGAGGTCGCCGGAGGCGGCGTGCGGGCGGCGGTGAGGCCGACGACGGTGGCCGGCCCGGCGACCGCCAGGGCCCGGGCCGCGGCGGCCAGCGTGGAGCCGGTGGTGACGACGTCGTCGACGAGGACGACCGGCCGGCCGCCGGCGAGCCGCCGCGCGCCGGGCCGGGCGACGAACCGGGGGCCGGTGCGGCGCTCGGCCAACGGGCGCCCGGTCTGGGGCGGGCCGGACCGGCGGTCCAGCAGCGGGCGGCAGGGCAGGCGCCAGCGCCGGGCCACCGCCCGGGCCAGCAGCTCGGCCTGGTCGAAGCCTCGCCGGCGCCGGCGGGCGGCCGTGGTGGGCGCCCAGGTGACCACCGTGCCGGGCGGCGGTGCGAGCAGGGCGGCCATGCCGGACGCCGTCCACCCGAGCGCCGCCCGGTCGCGCCGGTACTTCAGCGCGGTGACGAGCGCGCGCCCGAGCCCGTCGTAGGCGACGAGCGAGCGGCAGGCGGCCAGCCCGGGCGGCACCGGGCCGTCCGGGGCGCGGGCCACCAGCCGGGCGCAGCGGGCGCACGGCGACGGGCCCGGCGCGCCGCAGCCGGCGCAGCGGGTGGGCAGGAGCGCGGCGAGGAGCACGGGCGGACCCTACGGCGGAGGTGTGACGGCGACGTCGCCGTCCCGGCCGGACGGCCCTAGCGTGACCCGCCGTGCCCCTCCTCCGCCCGGTCACCGAGCCCCGCGTCCGGGTCCCCCGGCTCGTCGCCGGCCTCGTGCTCTGCGGCCTGGGGGTCGCCTTCATGGTCGCCGCCGACCTCGGCCTGGCGCCGTGGTCGGTGCTCGACCAGGGCATCTCCGGGCGCACCGGCATCCCCATCGGCACCGTGAGCATCCTCGTCGGCGCGGTGGTGCTGGGCTCCTGGCTGCCGCTGCGCGAGCGCCCCGGACTCGGCACCGTCCTCAACGTCGTGCTCATCGGCGCCACGACCGACGCGGCCCTGCTCGTCCTCGACAGGCCCGACGGCCTCGCCGGCCGGCTCGCCTACCTGGCCGCCGGCGTCCTGCTCTGGGGGCCCGGCAGCGGCCTCTACATCGGCGCCGGGCTGGGCCCGGGGCCCCGTGACGGGCTGATGACCGCGCTGGCCGCCCGTGGCGTCGGGTCGATCCGGGCGGTGCGCACCGGCATCGAGCTGACCGCGCTGACGACCGGCTGGCTGCTCGGCGGCTCGGTCGGCCTGGGCACGGTGGCCTTCGCCGTCGCCATCGGCCCGCTGGTGCAGGCGTGCCTGCCCCGGCTGGCGCTGCCGGACCCGCCCGCGGGCGCGCCCGGAGCCGGTGCGCCCGGTCCGGCCCCGGCGGCCGGGGCGCTCCCCACCCCCGCCGACGGGGGTGGGGAGCCGCCGGATCAGTAGCGGTAGTGGTCGGGCTTGTAGGGGCCCTCGACCGGCACCCCGATGTACGCGGCCTGCTCGGGCGTGAGCCTCGTGAGCTTCACCCCCAGCGCGTCGAGGTGGAGCCGCGCCACCTTCTCGTCGAGCTGCTTGGGCAGCACGTGGACGCCCAGCGGGTAGTCCTCGGTCTTCGTGAACAGCTCGATCTGGGCCAGCACCTGGTTGGTGAAGCTCATCGACATGACGAAGCTCGGGTGGCCCGTGGCGCAGCCCAGGTTCAGCAGCCGGCCCTCGGCGAGCAGGATGATCGAGTGGCCGTCGGGGAACACGTACTCGTGCACCTGCGGCTTGATCTCGACCTTGCGCACGTCGCTCATGCGCTCGAGGCCCGCGACGTCGATCTCGTTGTCGAAGTGGCCGATGTTGCCGACGATCGCGTTGTGCTTCATCCGGGCCATGTGCTCGGCCGAGATGATGCCCTTGTTCCCGGTGGCGGTGACGAAGATGTCGGCGGTCTCGACGACCTCCTCGAGGGTCGTGACCTGGTAGCCCTCCATCGCCGCCTGCAGGGCGCAGATCGGGTCGACCTCGGTGACGACGACGCGGCAGCCCTGGCCCCGCAGCGCCTGGGCGCACCCCTTGCCGACGTCGCCGTAGCCGCAGACGACGGCCAGCTTGCCGCCGAGCATGACGTCGGTGGCCCGGTTGAGCCCGTCGATCAGGCTGTGGCGGACGCCGTAGAGGTTGTCGAACTTCGACTTGGTGACCGAGTCGTTGACGTTGATGGCCGGGAACAGCAGGGTGCCGTTCCTGGCCATCTGGTAGAGCCGGTGGACGCCGGTGGTCGTCTCCTCGGTGACGCCCTTGATGCCCGCCGCCGTCTCGGTCCAGCGGCCCGGGCGCTCGGCGATCGTGCGCCGGAGCGTGTCGAGGACGACGTGCCACTCGTGGGGGTCGTCCTCCCCCGCCTCGGGGACGGCGCCGGCCTTCTCGAACTCCGCGCCCTTGTGCACGAGCAGGGTCGCGTCGCCGCCGTCGTCGAGGATCATGTTGGGGCCACCGCCGTCGGGCCAGCGCATGGCCTGCTCGGTGCACCACCAGTACTCCTCGAGCGTCTCGCCCTTCCAGGCGAAGACGGGGACGCCGCTCGGGGCGTCGACGGTGCCGTTCGGGCCGACGACCACCGCGGCCGCGGCGTGGTCCTGCGTCGAGAAGATGTTGCAGGACACCCAGCGGACGTCGGCGCCCAGCGCGGTGAGCGTCTCGATGAGCACCGCCGTCTGGACGGTCATGTGCAGCGAGCCCATGATGCGGGCGCCGGCCAGCGGCTGGGCGTCGGCGTACTCGGCCCGGACGGCCATGAGGCCGGGCATCTCGTCCTCGGCGAGGCGGATCTCGCGGCGGCCCCAGTCGGCCAGGGACAGGTCGGCGACCTTGAAGTCGCCCTCTCTCAGCGTGGGCATGGGGTCACTCCCTCGATGACGTGTCGGGTGGGCTGCGGCGCCGGGTGCGGCGCGCCTCTGCCTGCGTCATCGGGCTGGGCGCAGCAGCGCCACCCATGTCAGCCCGAGGTGCGCCGAGACTAGCGGCGCGGCCACCCGCCGGTCGACCAGCGAGGTCCGGGAAACGCGCTCGGACGGGCCGGCGCGCGCCGCGTAGCGTCGGTCGACCGTGACGTCCCCCTCACCGCCCGCCGACGGCCGGGCGGCGCGCCCGCTCGCCGCCGAGCTGCGCCCCGAGGCCCGGTCGATGGCCGGGATCGTGGGCGTCCTCGCGCTCTCGCTCGGGGCCCGCTTGGCCCTGCCGTTGCTCCTGGGCCGCTTCGCCGACGACGCCCTCGAGGGCGCCGCCACCTCCCGCCTCACCGCCCTGGCCCTCGTCTACGTGGCCGCCGCGCTGGGCGCGGCCCTGCTCGACCTCGTCGTCGTCTGGTGGTCGGCCCGGGTGTCGTGGCGGGCCGGCAACCGGCTGCGGGAGCGGCTCGCCGCCCACGCGCTGCGCCTGGAGCCGGCCTGGCACGGCCGCCACAGCCCCGGCGAGCTCATCGAGCGCATCGACGGCGACGTCGAGGCGATGACCACCTTCTTCGCCGACATCGCCGTGCGGATCGCCGGCAACGTCGCCCTCATCGCCGGGATGCTCGTGCTCGCCACCACCATCGATCCCTGGGCGGGCCTGGTCCTCACCGTGACCGCGCTGGCGGGCGCGGCCACGATGGTCCGGCTGCGGGTGGCCGCCGTCGACGCGCGCGAGGCCGAGCGGGAGGTCAACGCCCAGCTCTACGGCGACCTCGAGGAGCGGCTCGGCGGCCTCGAGGACCTGCGGGCCAACGGCGCCGGACGCTACGCCGTCCACCGCCTGCTCGCCCACAGCGCCCGCTCGTGGCGGGCCGCCCGGCGGGCGTCGCTGCGGGGCGACGGCGCCTACGCGGCGGCCGCCGGCGTCTTCGCCGTGGGGACCGCCGCCACCATCGGCGTCGGCGTGGTCCTCCAGCAGCGGGGCGTCGTCACCGTCGGCGCCGTGCTGAGCCTCTACCGGTTCGCCGACATGCTGCGGCGGCCGCTCGAGCAGGTGGCGGAGCAGCTCAACGAGCTCCAGAAGGCGCTGGCCGGCGCCCGGCGGGCCGCCGGCCTGCTGGCCACCGAGCCGGCGATCCGCGACGGGCGCGACGACGGCGGTGGCCTCCCGGCGGGGGCGCTGGCCGTCGAGCTCGACCACGTCACCTTCGCCTACCACGCCGACGACGGCCCGGTGGTGCGGGACGTCGACCTGCGCCTGGCGCCGGGCGTCCACCTGGGCCTGGTCGGCCGCACGGGCGCCGGCAAGTCGACGATCGGCCGGCTCGTGACCCGGGCCTGGGACCTCGGCGGCACCCCGCACGACCGGGGGGCGGTCCGCCTGGGCGGCGTCGACGTCCGCGACCTCACCCTCGCCGCCGTCCGCCGGCGGGTGGCGGTGGTGACCCAGGACGTCGAGCTGTTCCGGGCGTCGGTCCGCGACAACCTGACGCTGTTCGGCGCCCGGCCGGCGGACGACGACCGGCTGCGGGACGTCCTGGCGCAGGTCGGCCTCGGCGACTGGCTCGCCGCGCTGCCGGACGGCCTCGACACCCCGCTGGCGGGGAGCGACGGCCTGTCCGCCGGCGAGGCCCAGCTGCTGGCCTTCGCCCGCGCCTTCCTGGCCGACCCGGCGGTCGTCGTGCTCGACGAACCCTCCAGCCGGCTCGACCGGGCGACCGAGCGCCGCGTCGAGGCCGCGACCGAGGCGCTGCTCGCCGGCCGCACCGCCATCGTCATCGCCCACCGGCTGGCGACGCTCGACCGGATGGACGAGATCGCGGTGCTCGAGGACGGCCGGGTCGTCGAGCACGGCCGGCGGGAGGACCTGGCCCGCTCCCCCACCAGCCGCTACGCCCGCCTGCGCAGGGCCGGGGCGCCGGCGGCAGCCGATCCGCTCGAGGAGGTGGCCCCGTGACGCCCGGCACGCCCACCACCGGTCGCCGACGCTCCTCGACGCCGCGCGTCGCCCTGCGCCTGGCCCGCAACGACCCGGCCGCGTACCTGATCGCGTGGGCCGGCTGGGTGGCCTTCTACTCCGCGCCGCTCGCCACCGCCGCCGTGGTGCGCCTGGTCCTCGACCGCGTCGCCGGCGGCGACGCCGGCGGCGTGTGGCTGCTCCTCGGCGCGCTGGCCGGCGTCGAGGTGGTCCGGTGGACGATGGTCGTCGCCGTTGCCGTGCAGTGGCACGGCTGCTGGGTCGGCTGGCAGACCGTGCCCCGGGTCAACCTCCTGCGCTCGCTCGCCGAGGAGCCCGGGCCCGCGGCCGGCCGCCTGCCGGGCGCCCCCGGCGAGGCGGTCAGCCGCTTCCGCGACGACGTCGAGGACCTGGCCCTCGTGCTCGACGTCTGGCTCGACATCTCGGGCGCCCTCGTGTCCTCCGCGCTGGCCGTGGCGGTGCTCGTCGCCATCGACCCCGGGGCGGCGCTGGCGATCGCCGCGCCCGTCGCCCTGGCGGCGCTCGCCGCCTGGCGCCTCGGGCCCCGCCTGCGGGCCTGGCGCCGCGCCGCCCGGGAGGCGACCGCCCGGGTGACCGGGTTCATCGGCGACACCTTCGGCGCGGTGTCGGCCGTGCAGTCCGCCGGCGCCGAGCAGGCGGTGCACCGGCGCTTCGTCGCGCTCAACGCCGCTCGCGCCGTGGTCGGCCGGCGTGACCAGGTCGGCTCCGAGCTCGTCCGCTCGCTGGGCTACGGGACCGGCGAGGTCGCGGTCGGTGCCGCCCTCGTCGTCGTGGCGGCGGCGCTGGGGCGGGGCGACCTGTCGGTGGGCGACGTGGCGCTGTTCGCGGCCTACGCGGCGGTGATCGCCGAGGTGCCGAAGTGGGTCGGGCGCTCGCTCGTCTACCACCGCCAGGCCGACGTGTCGGTGGACCGCCTGGCCGAGCTGCTGCGCACGCCCGACCGCCGCGCCGTCGTCGCGCCGACGCCGACTCACCTGCGCCACGGCCCCCCGCCGCTCGCGACGCCCGCGGACGGTGAGGGTCGCGACCACCCGGCCGGCCCGCTGGACGAGCCGCTGGAGGAGCTGCGCGTCGAGGGCCTCACCGTGCACCACCCGGGGTCGGGACGGGGCGTCGAGGGCGTCGACCTCCTCGTGCGGCGGGGCGAGCTCGTCGTGCTCACCGGCCCGGTCGGCGCCGGCAAGACGACCGTCCTCCGGGCGCTCCTCGGGCTGGTGGCCGCCGACGGCGGCACCGTCCGCTGGAACGGGGCGCCGGTCCCCGACCCGTCGGTCACCCTGGTGCCGCCCCGGGTCGCCTACCTGCCGCAGGTGCCCCGGCTGTTCAGCGAGCCGCTGGCCGACACGATCCTGCTCGGCGCCCCACCCGACCGGCTCGGGTGGGCGCTGTGGGCAGCGTGCCTCGACGAGGACGTGGCCCGGCTGCCCGCCGGCACGGCCACCGACGTCGGCCCCCGGGGCCTGCGGCTGTCCGGCGGGCAGGCCCAGCGGGTCGGGCTCGCCCGGGCCCTGGTCCGGGCTCCCGACCTGCTCGTCGTCGACGACCTCTCCAGCGCCCTCGACACCGAGACCGAGACCCGCCTGTGGTCGCGCCTCGCGGTGGGCGGGTTCACCACCGCGCTGGTGGTCAGCCACCGGCCGCACGTGCTCGCGGCGGCCGACCGGGTCGTCGTCCTCGCCGGCGGCCGCGTCGTCGACGTGCGCTGACGCCGCCGGGGCGGCGACCCGGTCAGCCGCCGGCCGGCGCCACCTCGACCGGGATGCCGTTCAGCACCGCGGTGCCCGACAGCGGGTCGATGAGCTCGTCGTCGGCGAGGAGGTTGGTGTTCACCCCGGCGTGGGCGCGGGCGACGCGCAGCTCGACGCCGTCGAGGTCGTGCCCCCAGCCGTGGGGGATGCTGACCACGCCGGGCCGGATGGCGTCGGTGACCTCGACGGGAACCGTGATCTTGCCGGTGCGGGAGGTGACCTCGGCCGGCGCGCCGTCGGTGAGGCCCAGCCGAGCGGCGTCGTCGGGGTGCACCTGCAGCGTGCAGCGGGGCCGGCCCTTCACCAGGACCTCGACGTTGTGCATCCACGAGTTGTTCGAGCGCAGGTCGCGGCGCCCGATCAGCCGCAGCCCGCCGACCGGCGCGTCGAGGCCGGCCAGCAGCCGCTCGACGTCGGCCACGATGGGCTCGGGCGCCAGCTCGACCATCCCCGACGGCGTGCGCAGCACCTCGGGCAGCCGGGGCCGCAGCGGGCCGAGGTCGACGCCGTGCGGGTTGGCCAGCAGCACGTCGAGGGACAGCCCGTCGGGCCGGGCGCCGAAGCCCTCGCCGTAGGGGCCGACCCGCAGCATGAGGTCGAGGATGCGCTCGGGGCCCCGGCGGTCGCCCAGCGCGGCCACGACCTCGTCCGGGTCCCGGCCGGCGATCGGGCTCGTCTCGTCGGCCACCGCCGACTCGACCAGCGACCGCAGCACGAGGTCGTCGACCAGCGCGGGGTCGGCGCCTGCGCCCATGCCCTGGGCGATCAGCGCCAGGCGGGCGAGGATCTCCCACTCGTCGGGCTGCCCCGGGGCGCGCGGCAGCACCGGCGGGCTGTAGTTGGCGACGTTCCGCACCGCGAGCTGCAGCAGCGCGAGGTCGTAGTGCGACTTCTGCAGCGGCGTGGGCGGCGGCAGGATGACGTCGGCGTGGCGGGTCGTCTCGTTCACGTAGGGGTCGACCGCCACGTAGAGGTCGAGCCCGGCGAGCGCGGCGTCGAGCCGGGCCCCGTTGGGCGTCGACAGCACCGGGTTGCCGGCGATCGTCACCAGCGCCCGGACCTGGCCCTCGCCGGGCGTGTCGATCTCCTCGGCCAGGCAGACGACCGGCAGCTCGCCCATCGTCTCGCCGAGGCCCCGCACCCGGCTGCGGCGGCGGTGGAGGCGGACGCCCCGGCCGTAGCGGGGCGTGCCCCGGGTGTTGGCGGCACCGGCGGCCGCGGTGGCGAACATCGCCCCGCCGGGCCGGTCGAGGTTGCCGGTCAACGTGTTGAGCACGTCGACGAGCCAGGACGACAGCGTCCCGAACGGCGCCACCGTCGTCCCGATGCGCCCGTAGACGCAGGCCCGGGGCGCGGCGGCCAGGTCGCGGGCGAGCCGCCGCACCTCGGACGGGTCGAGGCCGGTCTGCACCGCCGTCGCCTCGGGGGTGAACGGCCGGCACACCTCGACCACGGTGTCGACCCCCCGCACGTACGGGCCCGCCGGGCCGAGGTCGACCAGGCCCTCGGTGACGACGACGTTGACCAGCGCCATGAGCAGGTAGGGGTCGGCGCCGGGCCGGATGGCGAGGTGCCGGTCGGCGGCCTCGGCCGTGCGCGTGCGCCGGGGGTCGACGACGACGAGGGTGCCGCCCCGGGCCCGCAGGGCCTCGATGCGACCGGGCCAGTCGGGCGCGGTGGCCAGGCTGCCGTTGGACGCGTACGGGTTGGCGCCCAGCATGAGGAGGAAGTCGGTCCGGTCGACGTCGGGCACCGGGACCGACAGCGACGTGCCGAACATCAGCCCCGCCGCGACCTCCTTGGGCCGCTGGTCGACCGTGCTGGCCGAGTAGACGTTGGTCGTGCCGAGCGCCCGCACCAGCGGGCGGACGAACAGCAGCGCACCCAGCGAGTGGGCCGTCGGGTTGCCGATGTAGACGGCCACGGCGTCGCGCCCATGCTCCTGGACGATCGGGGGGAGCCGGCGCTCGACCTCGGCGAAGGCCTCGGCCCAGTCGACCTCGACGAGCCGGCCGCCCCGGCGCACCCGGGGTCGCCGCAGCCAGTCCGGGTCCTCGTGGAGGTGCTTGAGGGTCGAGCCCTTGGGGCAGATGAAGCCGTGGCTGAACACGTCCGCCCGGTCGCCCCGGATGCGGGTGACGACCTCCTCGCCGGGGGGACCCGCCAGCGCGATCTCGAGCCCGCACCCGGCCTCGCACAGCGGGCAGGTCCGGAAGGCCGTCCGGGTGGCGGTCGTCGTCATCCTCGTCCCCCTTCGCTCGCCGGGCCCCATCGTGCCACCGGGGCCCGCGCCGCGCCGAAGGCGCCGCCGTCCGCCCGCGCGCTCAGGTGCCCCCGAGCGCCCAGACGGCGCCGCGTCGCAGCTCCGGACGCAGCAGGTCGGTCCGGTCGACGGCGACCGGCCGCTCGGACCGGTGGCGCTCGACGACGAACTGGTCGAGCACCACCCGCTCGGCGAGGGGGAACCTCGCGGCCAGCTCGTCGGGCAGCGGGGCGCCGAGGAACACGAAGCTGCACGAGCGGCCGATCAGCAGGTCGCACACGGCCGTCGGGTGGGGCCGGGCCACGAGCACGTTGATCTCGGTGACCCGCACCACCCGGTCGCCCAACGGCTCGGCGTCGGGCAGGTAGCGCTCGATCGGGCGGCTCAGCCCGCCCGACCGGTCGACGACCAGCACGCTGCCGGCGTCCGCGTCGGCCACGGCCGCGGCGACGCCCCGCCAGTCGGCCCGCTGGCGCAGCGGGTCGCGGGCGACGGCGACGTCCGCCGCCGTCCACAGCGCGACCACCGCGATCGCCACGAGCACCCCCGGCCACGGCCGCCGGGGGCCCAGCAGGGCGGCGGCCGCGGCGACGAGCAGCGGCACCAGCGCGCCGACGAAGTAGCGGCCGACCACGGCGTCGACGCCGGCGGCCGCGGCGGCCACCGGCAGGGCCACCCCGGCGAGCGCCACCCCACCGGCGACGGCGACGGCCCGCCGCTCCGGCGCGCCGAGGCGCCGGGCGGCGGCCAGGCCCCCGAGCGCCAGCACCCCGGCCACGAGCGCCCAGGGTGGCCACCGGAACGGGCTCGGCCCGGTCAGCGCGAGCTGCCCGGCCTCGTCGAGCCGGTACGACAGCGCGAAGGACCGGATCCACGACTGGTTGCCGCCGTGGCTCCGCTGGACGGCGAGGAGCGGGGCCAGCAGGACCAGCGTGACGCCGAGCGGCGCGGCCCCGGCGGCGAGGTCGCGCCGCCCGACCCCCCGGGTGCGCGCCAGCACCGCCAGCTCGGCGACGGCCAGGCACAGGGCGAGGTAGTGGACGGCGACCGCGAACCCGGCCGCCAAGCCCCACCGCACGAGGTCGGCGCGGCGGCCGGTGCGCGCCGCCCGGGCCGCGGCCAGCAGGGACACCGCGCCGGCCAGCGCCAGCAAGCCGTAGGGGCGGGCCTCCTGCGAGTACCAGACGAGCATCGGGTTGACGGCCACCAGCAGCGCCGCGCCCAGCGCGACCCGCCGCCGGCAGCCGAGCTCCCGGGCCAGCGCGTGGGCGACCGGCACGGTGGCGAGCCCGGCGAGGGCCGAGAAGGACCGCAGGGCGGCGTCGCCGTCGCCGACCAGCCGGGCCCAGAACCACATGAGGACGAAGTACGGCGGCCCCGCGCCCTCGCGGGTGGCGATCTGCTGGAGCAGGTGGGGGACGAGGTTGTTGTCGGTCCCCTCGGTCGTGACCCACTCGTCGTACCAGAAGCTCTGGTCGCCCAGGCCCCGGAACCGCAGCACCGCCGCCACCGCCACGACACCGGCCAACGGGAGGCCCGACCACCGGGGCCGCCGCACCCACCGGGCCCGGGCGATCCGCCGCCGGGCCGCCCGGCGCACCCGAGGGCCGCCACCCGGTGCGCCGTCCGCGGCCGTCACGGTGTCGGTGTCCGCCATCGACCCCAGCACCCCCTCCGCCGGGGAGGCTAGTGGGTCCGGGGCGGGCGTGGCCCCGCCGCGCGGCGGCGCCGGTCAGCGCCCGGCGAGCGCCCGCTTCAGGTCGTCGAGGACGGCGACGGGGCCGGGGTCGACGCCGGCCCGGTAGGCCATGTGCAGCGAGACGACGTCGCCGGTGAAGGTGAGGTCGAACAGCTGGGCCAGCGGGCCCTCGCCCTCGGCCCGCACCTCGACGACGTCGTGGACGACCTCGGCCATGAGGTCGCGCACCAGCTCGAAGCGCCGCTGCTCCTGCGGGTGCTCCTCGTCGTGGCGCAGCTCGACGAGCGTGAACACCTGGCGGGTGACGTCGCCGTGCTGCCCCCACCCGGCGATCTCGTTGTGGCACATCTCCGGCAGCGCGGCGACGAAGGCGGGCGCCTTGGCGTTCTCGTTCACCTGGGCCTTCCAGCGCTGGGCGGCCACGGCCCCGAGCGGCCCCGCCCCGACGAGCAGCGGGATGGTCGGCCCGATCGCCCGGGCCAGCCGGGCGCCGAGGTCGCCCTCGACGAGCGCCGGGCGCCGGCGGCGCAGCTGCTCGACCGCGGCGTCGACCCACGCCCGAGCCCCGGGGAACAGCCCCACCGACTCGAGCAGGAGCAGCAGGGGCACGGCCATCGCCCCCAGGCCGGCCCGGGGCATGGGGATGGCGCCGGGCAGCGGCACGACGGGCGCCTGCCAGCTCGGCGCCATCGCCCCCAGCTCGCCGCCCGTCGTGACCACGACCATGCGGGCGCCCGCCGCGGCCGCCGCCTGCGCCGCCTCGAGGGTCTCCTCGGTGTTGCCCGAGAAGGACACGGCGAAGCAGAGCGTGCCCGGCCCGACGAACGACGGCGGGGCGTAGCCCTTGGCCACGACGATCGGCACCGGCACGAACGGCCCGCCGACCGCCGCCAGCACGTCGCCGGCGATGCCGCTGCCGCCCATGCCGAGCACCACGACGTTGTCGACCTCGTCGGCGGGCGGCAGCCCCTCGACGCTCGCCGCCGCCTCGACCGCCGCCTGGACCTGCTCGGGGAACGCGGCGGTCACCCCGAACATGTCGAGGCTGTCGAGGACGTCGGGGCCGATGGTCGCCATCAGGCCTCGAAGGTCGGCCTGATGCCCTCGGCCGCCGCCTTCGCCTCGAGCCGCTGGTGCTCGGCCTCGTCCACCGTCTCCGCCTCGTCGACGAGCATGATGGGGATGTCCTCCCGGATCGGGTAGCGCCGGCGCAGGCGGGGGTTGTAGAGCGCGTCCTCGTCGGGGAAGTAGAGCAGCGGCCCCTTGTCCTCCGGGCAGGCGAGGATCTCGAGGAGCTGTGCGTCGAGTGCCATGGCGTCAACCCTTGTCGGTGATCAGCGCCCGCACCTCGGCGACGTGGCGGTCGCACGCCTCGCGGGTGGGCGCCTCGAGGTTCAGCCGCAGCAGCGGCTCGGTGTTCGACGGCCGGAGGTTAAACCACCAGTCGCCGTTGTCGACCGTGAGGCCGTCCAGCCGGTCCTGGTGGGCGTCCGGGTAGGCCGCCGCCACCCGCTCGATGACCGCCTGGGCGTCGTCGACCCGGGTGTTGATCTCGCCGGAGGCCGCGTAGCGGTCGAACGGCTTGCGCAGCGACGACAGCGGGACGCCCGCCTTGCAGATCTGCTCGAGCACCATCAGCGCGGCGATGCAGCCCGAGTCGGCCCGGTAGTTGTCGCGGAAGTAGTAGTGCGCCGAGTGCTCGCCCCCGAAGGCGGCGCCGGTCTCGGCCATGACGGCCTTGATGAAGGAGTGGCCGACCCGGGTGCGCACCGGCACGCCCCCGTTCTCCTCGATGACCTCGGGCACGGCCTTCGAGCAGATGAGGTTGTAGAGGATGGTGGCGCCCGGCTCCTTCTCGAGCACGCTCTTGGCCACGATCGCGGTGGTCGTCGAGCCCGACAGCGGCTCGCCCCGGTCGTCGACCAGGAACACCCGGTCGGCGTCGCCGTCGAAGGCCAGCCCGACGTCGGCGCCGGTCTCCCGCACCCGCGCCTGCAGGTCGCGCAGGTTCTCCGGCTGGATCGGGTCGGCGGGGTGGTTGGGGAACGTGCCGTCGAGCTCGCCGTAGAGCACCTCGAGCTCGAACGGCAGCGTGGCGAACACCCGGGGCACGACGAGGCCGCCCATGCCGTTGGCCGTGTCGGCCACGACCTTGAGCGGCGTCAGCGCCGAGGTGTCGACGAAGCTGCGCACGTGCTCGGCGAACTCGTCGAGCAGGTCGAGCTGCTCGACCCGGCCGGGGGACGTGGCCGGGGTGTCGACGCCCGCCCGGGCCAGCCCCTTGATCTCGGCGAGGCCGGTGTCCTGGCCGATCGGGCGGGCGCCGGCCAGGCAGAGCTTGACGCCGTTGTACTCGGCCGGGTTGTGCGAGGCGGTGAACATCGCCCCCGGGGCGTCGAGGCGGCCCGAGGCGAAGTACAGGAGGTCGGTCGAGCACAGCCCCACGTCCACGACGTCCAGGCCCTGGCGCTGGACGCCCTCGGCGAAGGCGGCGGCCAGCTCGACGCCGCTCGGCCGCATGTCGCGCCCGACGACGACCCGGTCGGCCCCGCCGCCGGTGGTGGTGACGAAGCGGGCGAAGGCCGCGCCGATGCGGTGGCTGAGCTCGGCGTCCAGCTGGTCCGGCACCGTGCCCCGCACGTCGTAGGCCTTGAAGATCACGTCGAGCGCGTCGAGGTCCGCCATGGGCCGACCAACCTAGTCCGGGCGGCGGCGCCGGCCCCCACCGCGAGGGGTCAGCCGCAGGCGGTGGGCGCGCCCTCGGGCAGCACCGGGGGCAGGTCGCCGTCCGCCTCGTACTCGCCGGCGGCCGACCAGTGCCGGATGCGGAACATGTCGACGACGAGCTGGAGCGCGTCCCGGATGGCGGAGACCGTCGAGCGGGGCGGGTTCGCGACCTCGACGGGGACCTCGGTGAGCGACAGGTCGAACCGCTCGACGAGGTGCAGCACCTCGATGTCGAAGGCGAAGCCGTCGACCCGGGTGCGGGAGAAGAGGAAGCGGGCGACGTCCGAGCGGAAGCCCTTCAGCCCGCTCTGCGTGTCCCGGAAGCTGCCCAGCAGCACGGCGTAGCTGAGCCAGTTGATGGCCCGGCTGCCCCAGGCCCGCAGGCGCGACGGCGGCACGAGCGTCCGGGCCTCGGGGTGCCGGCGGTCGCCGATGGCGACGTCCCAGCCGTCCTCCACGGCCGCCAGCACCCGCCGCACCTGGTCGGGCCCGTAGGCGAGGTCGGCGTCGGTGAACACGACCGTGCGGCCCCGGGCGGCCAGCACCCCGGCCCGGACGGCCGCCCCCTTGCCCCGGTTGCGGGGCTGGACGACGACCTGCGTCGCCCCGGCGGCGAGCGCGGCCTCCGCCGTCCCGTCGGTCGAGCCGTCGTCCACGACGACGACCTCGAGGCCGCCGTCGGCGGCCACGTCCGCCAGCTCGTCCTGCAGCCGGCGGACCGTGCCGCCGATGCGGTCGGCCTCGTGGTACGCGGGCAGCACGACGCTCAGGCGCAGGTCGCCCGGCGCCGGCGGCCGGCGCCAGCGCACCCGCCGCGACCGGGTCATCTCGGCGAGCAGCACCCAGCGGTAGCCGGCCAGCCGGACGGCGCCGGCGACGACGAGCGCCACGACCTTGGCCTCGACGAGCGCCGGGGCCGACCCGAAGCCGGTGCCCGCGTGGAGGGCCCGCAGCACGAGCACGTCGACCCCGGCCGACAGCGCGGCGACGCCGACGAAGGCGGCCGGCACCTCGACCCACCGGACGTAGGGGTCGCTGCGGAAGGTGACGACCCGGTGCAGGACGTAGGAGACGACGCTCGCGCCGGCGATGGCCGCCAGGTCGGCGAGCACGAGGATCCAGCCCAGCCGCTGGCGGAAGAGGACGAGGAGCCCGACGTCGACCGCCGTCGGCACGAGGGCCAGGACGGCCAGCCGCCGGAGACGGCCGGTCAGCCCGGCCTCCACGCGGGGTCGGCGGCGGGGTCGTCCTCGTCGGGCTCCCACGGGTCGCCCTCGGCGCCCCACCGCCCCGGGTCATCGCCGTGCTCCCCGGCCTCCGGGCCGGCCGGCTCCTCGGCCGCGGGCCCGACCTCGTCGTCCTCGCCGCCGGGGGCCCACGGCGACGGGCCGAACCGGTACGGCGGCCGGCGGGCCAGCAGCACGAGGCCGACGACCCCCGCCAGCGTCAGCGCGTAGGCCAGGTACTCGACGGGCGTGCGGCCGTAGGTCAGCTCGACCTCGGTGTCGGTGGGGACGACCACCATGAAGTTGGGCGCCACCCGCCACGGGCCCTCGGCGCCCGTCGCCCGCCAGTTGGGGAAGTACGAGACCTTCACCAGCACCGGCACGCCGACCTGGTCGACCTCGAAGCGGATGCGCTCGTCCTCGAAGACGACGTCGCGCACCTCGACCTCCTCCAGCGGCCGGACCTCGGGCACCTCGTCGCGGCCGACGCGCTGCCAGCCCTCCGGCCCCGACTCGGCGATCGGGACGTCCCAGCGCTCGGGCTCGTTGAACCAGCGGATCGCCGGCCCGCCGAACCGGCCGTCCTCGTCGTGCGGCAGCTCGACCCAGTCGGCGTGGCTGCCGTCGAGGCCCTCGACCACGGCGGGCTCGTTGGCGAGCGGCTCGACCAGCGGGCTGTCGGCGACCTCGAAGATCACCCACGGGCCCGACGACGCCACCTCCGTGAGGTCCGGGTGCGACCGCGCCTGGGCGACGGCGTTGTCCGAGGTGGCCATGTAGTAGCGGACGCCCATCATCTGCAGGTGGTCGACGCCCTTCGCGATGTCGAAGTGCCCGTAGGGCAGGTCCCGCTGGGCGGCGCTCGGGTTGGTCGACAGCTCGACCTGCACGAGGAAGTGGAACGGCGTCGTGGCCGACGCCTCGAAGTACAGGCCCTCCATCGAGCGGATGCAGCCGTCCGTCCAGTGCGGCAGCAGCATGAGCGACATGGGCGTGCCGTAGCTGTCGAGCAGCTCCTTGTCGTACTCCCAGAAGGCCCGCCCGCAGCCGCGCTGCTCGCCCAGCTCGGCCATCGTCGTGACGACGTCCCGGTACTCGCGGTAGGTCTCCTTCAGCTCGTAGCCGCTGTAGTTCCACCGCGCCCAGGACGGCACGAAGCTGGCCGGCGTGGCGGTCACCCGCCACGGCGAGAACCGGGGCCATTGGTAGCCGCCCTCGATCGCCCGGGTGTAGGGCAGCTGCCCGAGGGGCACGCCGACGACGACGAGGATGACCGCGAGCGCCCCGAGCGCGACCGGCACCCCCGCGGTCACCGGCGCCCGCCGCGGCCCGCGCACGAGGTCGGAGACCGTGCGCACCAGCTCGCTGACGGCCAGGCCGGCCAGCAGCATGGTCGTGAGGTAGTAGAAGGGCAGCAGGCGGCCGTTCCACAGCCGGCCCTCGGGCAGGACGACGAAGGCCACCCCCGCCCCGAGGGTGGCCAGCGCGAGGAAGATCCCGACCCGCAGCCGCCGGGCCGCCGCCAGGCCGGTGCCCAGGAGCGCCAGCGCGAACACCCAGCGCAGGTCGACGTCGGGCGTCGCGTACGGCATGAGGTGCTGGCGCCACTCGTCGAAGCGCGACATCTCGGGGTCGGCGTAGGGCAGCTTCTCCCACCCCATGTCGTTCACGTAGTCGGCCCGCAGGTAGAAGGGCGCGACCCACCACATCGACAGCAGCCCGCCGACGACCGCCGTCGGCGTGAGCCACCGGACGCTCTCGGAGGTCAGCCACAGCCCGACGGCCAGGGTCGCGAGCCCCAGGCCGGCGACGACCAGGCCGATCGCCCGGCCGGGCCCGGTGACGGCGCCGGCGAGCGCCGCCCCCGCCGTCAGCGCCCCGGCCCCGACGAGGGCCACCGGGATGCCCGCGCGGGCACCGGTCGCCGAGGGACGGGACCGCACCACCACCGCCAGCGAGGTGGCGCCGATGGCCCAGAACGCCGGGATGATGTGGCACAGCCCGGTGAGCGCGAGCAGGACCGCCGCCAGCGCCCGGTGCCGGCCGGTGGCCAGCCCCCGCAGGACCACCCCGGCGTAGACCAGCGCCAGGCTGAGCGACATGGCGAAGGAGAACTCGCCCGCCAGGGTCGAGGCGATGTTGCCGCCGTAGATCGAGTAGCCCCGGTAGAAGAGGTAGGGCAGCGTGAATACGGCGAGCACCGCCGGGGTCGGGAAGCGCGCCCCCGCCAGGCGACCGAAGGCGTAGGCCGCGACCGGCAGGGTGAGGACCCCGCTCACCGACACGAGCTTGAACGCCACCCCGTAGGGCAGGCCCGCGAACCCGAGCGCCACGACGGCCGCCGCGACCCCGCCCCAGCGCACCGCCGGCCGCCGCCGGCCCCGGACGGCGACCGCCGTCGCCGCGACCGCCACGGCCGCCGGCCCGAGCGCCGCCCAGCCCTGCGCGCCGGCGTTCACGTACACGATCAGCAGCGCCGGCACGACCATGTAGAACTGGTAGGCGGGGAAGCCGGCGTACCAGGCGTCGGACCAGCCGGCGACCTGGCCCTGGGGCAGCAGGTGGTCGCGCAGGTAGGCCGGGCCCCACACGTGCGCCCCCATGTCACCGCCGGCCGGGATCGTGTCCTCCACCAGCAGGTCGGGCTGCAGGTGCCACAGCGTGAACAGCACGCAGGCGCCGACGACCAGCAGGTCGACGACGGCCCGGACCGTCCGGGCGCGCCGGTCCCGCGCCTCCTCGGTCGGGTCGTCGCCGCCGCCGGCCCCGTCCGGCCAGGCCTCGGTGCCGTCACCGGCGTCGTCCGGCTGCACGGCGACGGGTGCGGTGTGGTGCGGCGCGGGCACGTCCCGATCGTCCTCCAGCACGCTCAGGCGCTCCGGTGGTGGTCGCGGGCCGCCATGGCGTCAGTCCCCGGCGAGGAGCACCACGACGGCGGTGAGGTTGAACACGACGTGGCAGGCGATGGCGGGCCCCAGACGCCCGGCCCGGTGGGCCAGCAGGCCGAACAGCAGCCCGGCGGCGGCCAGGCCCGGGAACTGGAGCAGCCCGAAGTGGGCGGCCCCGAAGGCCACCGCCGTCAGCCCGACCCCCCAGGCGGGGCCGGCGGCCCGCACGAGCGAGCGCTGCAGCAGGCCCCGCCAGAAGATCTCCTCGACGATCGGCGCGCCGACCCCCACGATCAGCACGAGGAGCACGACGCCGAGCGCGCCGTCGGCCCGGTCGGTGAAGCCCCGGGCCGGCTCGGAGATCTCCTCCGGGGTGATGTCCGTCACCCAGCTCAGGGGCACGTAGACGAGGGCCATGATGGCGAACTGGCCGACGAGCCCGGCGAGGCCCCCGACGGCCAGGTCGGCCGGCTCGGCCCGCAGCCCCAGCGCCCGCCGCAGGTCGGTGCGCGCCAGCCGGGTGGCCACGACGGGCGCGCCGAGCAGGCCCACCCACAGCCCGGTCTGGGCGAACGCCAGCCACGACAGCGGCAGCTCGTCGAACGCGTCCAGCGGGGTGCCGCTCGCCTCGGCGGCGATGCCGGCGGTCACGCTGCCGCACAGGAGCCCGACCATCCAGCCCACGACGGCGGCGGCGATGCCGAACCGCGGCGGCAGGCGCTCGCCGGGCTCGGTCGCGATCTGGTCGGGTTCGGCCACCGGGCCAGCGTACGTGGCCGGCGACCGCGCTCCGAAGCGCCTGCACGTGCGGGGTGCGACCGTGGCCGGTCGGCGGGCCCGGCCCCGTATCCTGTCCTGCATGAGCCAGCAGCCACCCCCTCCCCCGCCGCCGCCCCCGTCGCCGGGGCGCTCGCGCGGGCCGGGTCCCGGGGGCCGTGACGGCCAGTCGCCCATGCCGAAGTGGGCCATCTGGGTCCTCGTCGGGGCGCTCGTCGCGATGTTCCTGCTGCCGAGCCTGTTCTCCACCGACTCCCGCACGAAGATCCCCTACTCCGATCTGCGCGAGAAGGTCGCCGCCGGTCAGGTCGAGGAGATCACCTGGTCGAACGACGGCGGCGACATCGACGGCACGCTGACCGACGGCACCGAGTTCAGCTCCAACGGCCCCGTCGAGCCGCCCGAGGAGGACCTGGCGCTCTTCCGCGACCACGACGTCGAGGTCGAGTTCTCCAACCCGCAGCCGTCCATCCTCGACTCGCTGCTGCCCATCCTGCTGCCGATCGCCTTCTTCATCGGCATCTTCTGGCTGCTCCAGCGCCGGGCCCAGAGCCAGATGGGCAGCATCATGTCGATCGGGCGCTCCAAGGCCAAGACCTACTCGACCGAGCGGCCCGGCACGACCTTCGCCGACGTGGCGGGCTACGAGGGGGTCAAGCAGGAGATCAAGGAGGTCGTCGACTTCCTCAAGCACCCCGAGCGGTTCGCCGAGATCGGCGCCCGCATCCCCAAGGGCGTGCTGCTCGTCGGCCCGCCGGGCACCGGCAAGACCCTCATCGCCCGGGCGGTGGCCGGCGAGGCCGGCGTGCCGTTCCTGTCGGTGACCGGCTCCGACTTCATGGAGATGTTCGTCGGCGTCGGCGCCAGCCGGGTCCGCGACCTGTTCCAGAGCGCCCGCAAGATGGGCCGGGCGATCATCTTCGTCGACGAGATCGACTCCATCGGCCGCAAGCGGGGCGCCGGCCTGGGCGGCGGCCACGACGAGCGCGAGCAGACCCTCAACCAGATGCTGTCCGAGATGGACGGCTTCGAGGCCACCGAGGGCATCGTCATGATGGCCGCCACCAACCGGCCGGACATCCTCGACCCCGCCCTGCTGCGCCCGGGCCGCTTCGACCGCCAGGTCGTCGTGCCGCTGCCCGAGCTGGCCGACCGGCGGGCGATCCTCGAGGTCCACTGCAAGTCCAAGCGGCTGGCCGCCGACGTCGACCTCGACCTCGTCGCCCGGGGCACGCCGGGCATGAGCGGCGCCGACCTCGCCAACCTCGTCAACGAGGCCGCCCTCTTCGCGGTGCGCGCCGGCCACGACGAGATCCGGGCGGTCGACTTCGAGCAGGCCCGCGACCGGGTGCTGATGGGCCAGCGGCGCGAGTCGATGGCGCTGTCCGACGCCGAGAAGGAGGTCATCGCCTACCACGAGGCCGGGCACGCGGTGTGCGCCGCCGTGCTGCCCAACGCCGACCCGGTGCACAAGGTGACGATCCTCCCCATCGGCATGGCCCTCGGCGTCACCCAGCAGCTCCCCGTCGACGAGAAGCACATCTACCGGCAGGACTACATCGAGGACACGCTGGTCGTGCGCATGGGCGGCCGGTGCGCCGAGGAGCTCGTCTTCGGCGTCATCTCCACCGGCGCCAACAACGACCTGGTCGGCTCCACCGAGCTGGCCCGCAAGATGGTCGCCGAGTGGGGCATGTCGTCGCGGGTCGGGCCCATGGCCTGGGGCTCGAGCGGGCAGGTCTTCCTGGGCGAGGACCTCATCCACACCCGCGACTACTCCGACGAGACGGCCCGGGTCATCGACGAGGAGGTCAACCGCATCCTGCGCGAGCAGGAGGAGCGCTGCCGCCAGCTCCTGCGGGAGCACCGCCACGCCCTCGACCTGGTCGCCCGGGCGCTGCTGGAGCACGAGACGATCGACGGCAGCGAGGTCACCCGGCTCATCGCCCTGGCCGCCGAGCGCGAGCGGGCCGGGGCCGGCGCGGGCAACGGGTCCGACGACGGTCGCCCCGCCACCACCGGCTCGGAGGCGCCGTCGTCGACGGCCACCGGCGACGAGCGGCCGGCCGCCGAGGCCGGTGCCGGCGGCGAGCCCCGCGACGCCGTCCCCGACGAGGCGCTGTCGCGCTCGCCCCGCCAGGCGCCCCCGCCCCCGCCGACCTGACGCCGCCCGGCGCCGGGACCGGGCCGGCCGGGGTCAGCCGCCGGCGGTCCCGGGGCTGCCGGGGTCGCCCGAGCGGCTGCCGGGGTGGCCGGGCTCGCAGCCGCCCGCCGGCAGCGTGCCGGGCTCGCGCAGCTCGGCGACGGTCGCCCACAGGTCGGTGGCGGTGACCGGGCCGAGGAAGGTGGCGCGCACCTCGCCGGCGGCGTCGGCGACGACCACCGCGGGGACCGCCTCGATCCTGTAGCGCTCGTGCAGGTGGCGGGCGGCCGAGACCTCGACCTCCTGCACGGCGACGTCGTCGCTGGCCAGCATCTGCGCCTTGCTCCACACGCTCGCGCAGGTCGAGCAGGTGGCCGAGGTGAAGACGGCGACGAGCCAGGGGGCCTCGGGTCGGTCGAAGTCGGCCCGGTCGAGCTGGGCCGGCAGCGCGTAGCCGGTGGGCGCCGGGTCGGCCGGGCGGCGCCGGCGCTCGAGGACCAGCGCCACGACGACGGCGACGGCGACGAGGACGAGCACCAGCACCAGGCGTTCCACGGGCCGATCGTCGCGCCGGCGCCCGAGGGCCACAAAGCCCGGAGCGCGGCCCGGCCCCCCGGCCGGCCCGGCGTCAGCCCCCGCTCTCGCCGCCCAGCGGGCCCCGCGCCGCCAGCTCGTCCAGCGGCACCGCCCCCTCGCCGACCGGCACCCCGGGGCCGGCCGACCGCCGGCGCCCGTCGGGCATCCGCACGACCCGCTCGACGACGACCGGCCCGTCCGCCTCGACGACCGCCCAGGCGACCGCCGCGGCCGCCTCGGCGTCGAGCTCGACCACCACCTGACCGCCCGGGGGCACGGCGAGCGGCTCGAGGTCGCCGAGGGCGTCACCGGCGCCGTCCCCGCCCCCGACGAGCCGGGCCTCGACGGCGCGGGCCGGGTCGGGGTTGTGGACGGCGACCTCGACGGCGGCGTCGTCCTCGCCCGCCACGCCGGCGACGTCCGGGAGGTGCCAGGTCGGCGCGGCGACGCGGGCGCCGAGCGCCACGGTCAGCTCGCTGCGCCGCACGGGGCGCCGGGAGCCGGGCGGGCGGATCTCGGGGCCGCGGTCGACGGTGACCCGCTGGGCGACGACCGGCACGCCGTTGGTGGATCGGACGATGGTCACGTGGGGCAGGTCGGCCGGGACCCGGTCCTCGGCCCCGAGGTCCACGACCTGGTGACCGCCGGCCCGGATGCTGAGGCCGAAGGGGGGCGGGACCGGCTGGGGCTCGTCGCCCACCGGCACGACGGACACGTCGACCTCCGCCCGCTCGTCGGTGGGGTTGAAGACGACGACCTGCTCGGCGGGGACCGGCTCCTCGGACGGCAGGTCCGGGGCCTCGTCCTCGCCCTCGCCGCCGGCGCCGTCACCGCCCTCGGCCGCGCCGTCCTCCCCCTCCTCCCCCTCGTCGCGGTCCTGGCCGCCGGGCGGCGGCGTCGCCGGGGACGGGGCCGCGGCCTCACCGGCGGCGAACACCCACGTCGTGCCCGCACCGGGGGCGCCGGGCGTCAGCGCCATGCCACGCCGGCCGAGCGAGCCGTCGTAGGCCTGCACGTGCTCGACGACGACGCTGCCGCTGCGCACCTCGAGCGTGGCCGAGACCCGCTCGGCCCGCCGGACGTCGTCGCCGAGGTCGACGCCGACGACGCTGCGGGCGGGCACGGGGAAGCCCTGGAACCGGACGGGCTCCCGGGACCCGGACTCGGTCGTGAAGGTCGCGTCGACGATGGCGGGGCTCGGGAAGGGGTTGAACAGCACGACGAGGTCGACCGCGTCGCGGGTGGTGGCGCCCCAGGCCAGGTGCCACCGGGGCGACGGCGTCGTGCTGCAGGGCGCGGCGTCGGCGCCGTGCCCGCCGGCCACCCGGTGCTCGACCACCACGGCGCCGCCGTCGACCTCGACCACCGCCGCGGCGAGCGGGGCGTCGACCACGTCGCCCAGCCGCAACGCCGCCTGGCCGTGCGCCGGCACCGTGAGCTCCTCGACGACCGGCTCGCCGGCCGGGGCGGGCGCGGGGCCCGCGGCGCGGGCGACGTCCCCGCCGACGACCGTCACGACCGCGGTGCGCCGCTCGTCCGAGGCGTTGGTGACGACCACGGTGTGGTCCGCGGTGAGCGTCCGCCGGGCCGGCCCGTCGCCGTCCTCGCCGTCCTCGCCGGCCGCACCGTCCTCCTCGTCGTCCCCCGGCGCCTGCTCGCCGCCGTCCGCACCGCCGTCCGAGCCACCCTCGTCGAGGCCGTCCTCGTCCGCCTCGTCCCCGGCGCCCGCCGCGGCGGACGCCGCCGGCGACAGCTCGGCCCCGTCGTCGCGGGCCGTCCCGGCGGCGCAGTACCACGTCGAGCCGCCGTCGCCGGCCGGGGCCACGGGCATCAGGCGGTGGACCGGGCCCGCCCCGGGGGCCGCCTCGCGAGCGGGCTCGCCGCCCGCCCCGCCCCGGTCGGTCGCCACCCCGGCGAGGAGCAGGCCGCCGAGCGCGAGCAACGCCGGCACCCGCCGGACGAGGGCGTGGCGGTCGAGGCCGACCCGGGGTCGGCGGCGCCGCCCGCCCCGGACGTGGGCGGGCTCGCCGGTCACGGCTCGACCCCCGACCCGACGGGCTCCGGCTCGCCGCGCCGGTCGGGCTCGACCGGCGCGCCCTCGGCGGGCTCGGCGGGCTCGTCGGGTGCCGGCGGGGTGGGCGCGGGCACGCCCGCCGCCGCGCTCCCCCGTCCCTCGGGCGTCGCCCCGCCGCGGCGCCGGCCGGGGCCGGCGGCCGGCGGGTCCGGCATGCCGAAGCGCATGCGCAGCGCCACCCCGACGGCCACGACCCACAGGGCGACCTGCACGCCGCGCACGGCGCGGTCGGACCCGGTGGTGCGGTGCACCAGGTGGGCCTCGCCGCCCCGTTCGACCGTGAACCGGTCGGCCCAGCCGTCGGCCACGCCCCACGCGGCCCGCTCGCCGTCGACGGTCAGCTCCCACCGGTCCGACGCCGTCGAGGCCTGCACGACGGTGGCACCGGCGGGCAGCCGGCCGGACGCCTCGCGCCCGTCGCCGCGCACCAGCACCGGCCGGAGGTCGGGGTCGGCCCCGGCGGCGCCGACGTCCCGCTCGCCGGCGGCGCCGGTCTCGGCGAGGTGCCGCAGCGGCGCGGCGACCGTGTTGCGGAACACGACGACGCCCCGGTCGACGCCCACCTGCTCGAGGTCGAGCTGCTCGGACAGCGCGGTCACGAGCTCGTCGGCCGCCCGGTCGGCCGCGGGGTCGGCGGGCAGGTCGTCGGTCGGCGCCCGGTGGCGGGGCACCGCGACGTACTGGACCCCGAGCGGCGCCAGCACCCGGCCGAGGCGGCTGGTCGCCCGCCGCCGGGCCAGGTCGAGGGCGTCGCCCAGCCGCTCGCTCGCACCCGCGGCGGTCGTCGGCCACAGGTCGGCCACCCCGGGGACGGCGGCGCCGGTCGAGGCCGTGTAGGCGAGGTGGTCGCCCAGCGGCCAGCCGTCCCGCCCGGGCAGCAGCTCGCTCTGCCCGACCCACAGCACGCGCGAGGGGGTGGCGGCGACGTCCTCGTCGACGGGCCCCAGCACGCCGGTGACGTCCTCCCGCGGCATCCCCCACCACCCGTCGAGGGCGGCCTCGAGCGGCGTGACCGAGGCGGCGGCGAGCGCCGCCGTCCCCCCGGCCACGACGAGGCGGCGCAGGCCGAACCGCCACGACCGCCCCCGCACGTCGTGCTCGACCGCGGCCATGCCCAGGCCGACCGCCAGCGCCAGGCCGGCGGCGGCGAGGGCGAGCACCGCGGCGCGGTCGGGGAACCGGCCCGCGATCCAGCCCTGCTCGTGGGCCCACACCGCGCCCCAGGCCACGACCGCGGTCGTCCAGCCCCGCACCGCCCAGCCGAGGCGCCACCGCCGCCCCACGAGCACGGGCACCGCGGCGGCGCCGAGGAGCCCGAGGGCCAGCGGTCTGAGCTCGAGCGGGCCCGACCGGAAGCCGAGCACCTCCGCCGCCGACAGCCCCGCGGTGCGCGCCGAGGCGCCGACCCAGGCCTCGGCGGCCCCGGGCGTCCGGAGCACGTCGAGCGTCGTCGGCAGCAGGAGGGCCGCGGCCACCACCGCCCCGCCCACCGTCGCCGTGGCCAGGCGGAGCACCCCGCGCAGCTCGCCTGCGAGGAGCGAGCCCAGCACCAGGCCGGCACCGGCCAGCAGCAGCAGCGCGGGCGCCTGGGGCAGCACGAGCCCGACCAGCGCGGTCACCGCGCCGGTGACGACGACGTGCTTCCAGAGGCGGTGGTGGACGACCAGGTCGTCGGCGGCGCCGCCGGGCAGGATCGGCCCCTCCCCCGGCGGCGGGGCCGGGCCGAACGGCGTCACGCCCGACGCCCGGGCCAGCCGGCCGAGCATCCACGGCGCACCCGCGTAGGCCGCCAGCGCTCCCCACCGGCCCTCGGCGAAGGCGTCGTACGGGAGGGGCAGCGCCGCGTAGGCCACCGCCGCCGCGACCTGGGCCCGCTTCGAGCCGGTCGGCCCCACCAGCCGGTGGGCGCCGACGATGCCGAGCGGCACGAGCCCGACCGTCGCCAGCGTGCGGGCGAGGTCCGGGTGGCCGCCCACCAGCGTGCCGAGCAGGCCGAGCGCGCCGGCGAGCGACGGCGTGGCCCCGTCGGCCCCCAGCCCCACGGTCCGCCAGCCGCCCGCCCAGGCCCGCAGCAGGTCGCCCGGGCCGCCGCCGGGCGGCACCATCTCGCCGACGACCGGCACGGCCCGGGTCAGCAGGTGCCGGCTGCCGAACAGCACGACGGCGGCCAGCGCCGTGGCCACCAGGGCGGTCCCGGGGCTCCAGGCCGCCGGGTCGGTCTCCATCCGGCCCCGCACCGGCACGGCGGCCACCCGGCGCGACCCGCTGCCGGGGACCGCGCCGGCCCGCCCGTCGCCGCCGACCCGCAGCAGCCGCAGGCGGGGGCCGACGAGCCCCCGCACCTGGTAGCGCCGGACCTCGCGGTCGCGCACCCGGCGGAACCGGGCGACGTGGCGACGGGCGGCGACGAGGGACGGCAGGCGCCACAGGTTCCAGAGCCAGGCGCCGAGCGCGGCCCGGGCCCGGCCCGGCCGGGCGGTGACGAGCGCCCCGACCGCCTCGACGACCGAGAGCAGCAGCGCCTGGGGCAGCACGGCCGCGAGGGTGGGCAGCCGGTAGCTGGTCAGCAGGACCCGGACGCGGTGGCGGGCGGCGAGGCGGCTGGCGGTGGTGGCGGCCACCCGGGTGGCGAAGGCCTCGGCGTGGCGGACGCGGGCGCCCGCGGCCACGACCACCCGCCCGCCGGCGACGCGCGTGCGCCAGGCGAGGCTGAGGTCGTCGCCGAGCATGTCGATGGCCTCGTCGAACCCGCCGATCTCGGCGAAGCGCTCGGCCCGCACGAGCGTGAACCCGCCGGGGACGGCGAACACGTCCCGCAGCCCGTCGTGCTGGCCCTGGTCGAGCTCCCCCCGCTGGACGTAGGGCAGGGCGACGCCCACCCGGTCGACGGTCACCCCGAACTGGGTGAACCGCCGGGGGTCGTCCCACTCGACGAGCTTGGGGCCGACGACGTCGGCCTGCCAGCGCTCGGCGGCGGCGACGAGCGCCCGGACCGCGCCCGGCTCGGGCGCGGCGTCGTCGTGGGCGAACACGTAGAAGGCGGCGCCGGCGACGATGTCGAGGACGACGTTGGCGGCGGCGCCGAAGCCCCGGGCGCCCGGCACCCGGCGGACGGTGGCCTCGGGCAGGACGGCGTGGACCCGCTCGGTGACGTCGGTGGTGCCGGCGTCGACGACGAGCACGGCGAGGTTCGGGTAGTCCTGGCGCCCGACGGCCCGGAGGACCTCGTCGAGCCGGTCACCGGGCGCGTCGCACGTCACCAGGACGACGACCACCGGACGTGGTGCGCGCGGCTGCTCCTCGGGTTCCACGACGCGCGGACGGTACCCGAGCGCTCACCGGCGGCCGCGGACCCCCCGACGGCGGCGGGCGCGGGTAGTGTCGATCCGGCATGTCCGGCATCAAGGTCGACGAGATCGGCACCACCCTCGAGAACGCCCTCTACACGGCGGTCGGGCTCGGCATCCTCGCCTTCCAGCACCTGCAGGTGCAGCGCCGGGCCGTCGAACGCCACCTCGGCGCGACGGTGCGCCAGGTGGCCGAGGCGCTCGAGCGCAACCTCGCCGACCGCTGACCGCGGCCGGCGGTCTGTCAGCCGGCGGGCGTGGCGTCGTCGCCGGGCGCGCCGTCGGTGGGCGCCGTCGTGGTGGCGTCGCCCGACTGCTCGTCGGTCTGGGTCGTCCCGGCGCCCTCCTCGGCGGTGGTCGAGGTCGCCTCGGTGGTGGTGGTCGTCGACTCGGTGGTCGTCGTCTCGCGCACGCCCGAGGTGGGGATCGTGTCGTCGCCGTCGTCACCGCAGGCCGCGAGGGCCAGGGCGACCAGCGGCGCGAGGATCACGGCGGCGAGTCGACGTCGACCGGCGGGGGATGCGACGGCTCGGGACATGGCAGGTGACGCTATCCCCGCGCCCCCGCCGGCGCACAACCGGCCCGGCCCGGCGCCGGGGGTAGCGTGACCCGCCGTGCTCCGGGTGGCCGTCGACCTCACCTCCCAGCTCACACCCCTCACCGGCGTCGGCGTCATGGTCGACGAGCTGGTGCGCCGGCTGGCCCGCCGCGACGACCTCGCCCTCACCGGGTTCGCCGTGACCTGGCGGGGCCGGGGCCGGCTCCGCGACGTCGTCCCGCCGGGCGTCGCCGTCGTCGACCGGCCCATGGCCGCCCGGCCGCTGCACGAGCTGTGGCGGCGGGCCGACCACCCCCGCGTCGACCTGTGGATCGGGCGCCACGACGTCGTGTGGGGGCCCAACTTCGTCACGCCGCCCACCCGGGCGGCCGAGGTCGTGACCGTCCACGACCTGACCTTCGTCCACTACCCGCAGCTGGCCAACGAGTTCACGCTGTCCTTCCCCGGGCTCATCCGCCGCGCGCTCCGCCGGGGCGCCTGGGTCCACACGCCCTCGGAGTTCGTCCGGGCCGAGGTGGTCGAGCACTTCGGGGCGCCGCCCGAGCGGGTGGTCGCGATCCACCACGGCGTGCGCCCGGCGACGGGCGGCGACCCGGCGCGGGGCCGGGCCCTGGCCGGCGGCGACCGCTACGTGCTCGCCATCGGCACGGTCGAGCCCCGCAAGGACCTGCCCACCCTCGTGCGGGCGGTCGACGCCCTGGCCGCCGACGACCCGGACCTGCGGCTCGTGCTGGCCGGCGCCGACGGCTGGGGCGCCGAGGCGCTCACCGCGGCCGTCGCCGCCGCGGCCCACGGCGACCGGGTGGTCCGGCTCGGGCGGGTCGACGAGGCCGACCGCGCCGCGCTGCTCGCCGGCGCCGCCGTGCTCGCCTTCCCGTCGGTGTACGAGGGGTTCGGCCTGCCCGCGGTCGAGGCCATGGCGGCCGGCGTGCCGGTCGTCGCCACCCGCGCCGGCGCGCTGCCCGAGGTGTGCGGCGACGGCGCCGTGCTCGTCCCGGTGGGCGACGCCGACGCCCTGGCCGAGGCGCTCGGCCGGGTGCTGGCCGACGACGCGCACCGCGCCGCGCTGGTCGAGCGGGGGCGGCGGGTCGCCGCCCGCTACGACTGGGACGACACCGCCGACGCGGTGGCCGCGCTCCTGCGACGTGCCGGTTCTCCGGCCGCGGGGCCGACCACCTACGATGACCCGGCGTGAGAGCGCTGGTCACCGGAGCGGGGGGTTTCGTCGGTGCCCACCTCGTCCGGCACCTGCAGGAGCAGGGCGACGAGGTCGTCCGGCTCGAGCGCCGGGAGGACGGCGTCGACATCACCGACGCCGAGGCGATCACCGACGCCGTGGTGGCCGCCAAGCCCGAGGCGATCTACCACCTGGCCGGCGCGGCCGACGTCGGCGGCAGCTGGGCCGAGCCCCGGGCCACGTTCCTGGCCAACGCGCTCGGCACGCTCAACGTCCTCGAGGCCGCCCGGGCCGCCGGCGCCGAGCGCGTGCTCGCCGTGTCGAGCGCCGACGTCTACGGCCGGGTCAGCGAGGACGAGCTCCCCATCCGCGAGGACCAGCCCCTCCGGCCGGTCTCGCCCTACGCGGCGTCCAAGGTGGCGGCCGACGCGCTCGCCCAGCAGGCGTGGCTGGGCCACGGGCTGCCGGTCATCCGGGTCCGGGCGTTCAACCACCTGGGCCCCGGGCAGAGCGACCGCTTCGTCGCCCCCTCGCTCGCCGCGCGCATCGCCCGCAACGAGCGCGACGGCGGCGACGAGGTGCCGATCGGCAACCTCACGCCGCGCCGCGACGTCACCGACGTCCGCGACGTCGTGCGCGCCTACCGCCTCCTCATGGAGGTCGGCGAGCCGGGGGCCGTGTACAACATCTGCAGCGGTCACGCCGTGTCCGTCGAGCACATCGCCAAGACGCTCCTGGGGATGGCGGCGCGGCCCATGCGCCTCGTCGTCGACCCGTCCCTCCAGCGCCCGGTCGACATCCCCGTGCTGGTGGGCGACAACACCGCCCTCCGGCAGGCGACCGGGTGGGAGCCCACCATCCCCCTCGAGCAGACGCTGGCCGACGTACTGACAGACTGGCGTGCTCGTCTCGGCTGCTGAGCAGCCGGCGTGCCGTCGAGAGGAGACCCGATCGTGAGCAAGAGAGCGAAGAGAGCGCTCGTGACAGGCATCACCGGGCAGGACGGCTCGCACCTGGCCGAGCTGCTGCTCGACAAGGGCTACGAGGTCCTCGGCATGGTCCGGCGCACCAGCACCGTGAACTGGGAGCGCATCGGCCACCTGCAGGACCGCATCACCTTCGTGCACGGCGACCTGCTGGACCAGGTGTCGCTCCTCACGATCCTGCAGGAGTACCAGCCCGACGAGGTCTACAACCTCGCCGCCCAGTCGTTCGTGCCGACGTCGTGGCAGCAGCCGGTGCTCACGGGCGAGTTCACCGCCCTGGGCGTCACCCGGATGCTCGACGCCATCCGCACGATCAACCCCGAGATCCGCTTCTACCAGGCGTCGTCGAGCGAGATGTTCGGCAAGGTGGTCGAGACGCCCCAGCGCGAGACCACGCCGTTCTACCCCCGCTCGCCCTACGGCGTCGCCAAGGTCTACGGCCACTGGATCACGGTCAACTACCGCGAGTCGTACGACCTGCACGCCACGAGCGGCATCCTCTTCAACCACGAGGGGCCGCGGCGGGGCCTCGAGTTCGTGACCCGCAAGATCTCCCACGGCGTGGCCCGCATCAAGCTCGGCCTGGCCAACGAGCTGCGGCTGGGCAACCTGGACGCCAAGCGCGACTGGGGCTACGCCGGCGACTACGTCGAGGCGATGTGGCTGATGCTGCAGCAGGACTCGCCCGACGACTACGTCGTCGCCACCGGGGAGACCCACTCGGTGCGGGAGTTCTGCGAGCTCGCCTTCGACCGGGTCGGCCTCGACTGGGAGAAGTACGTCGTGGTGGACGAGCGGTTCTTCCGGCCCGCCGAGGTCGACCTGCTCGTCGGCGACGCCTCGAAGGCGCGCCGGGTGCTCGGCTGGGAGCCGAAGACCAGCTTCGAGGAGCTGGTCAACCTCATGGTCGACGCCGACCTGGCGCTGCTCGAGGGGAAGCTCCAGGGCATCTCATGACCTGGTCGCGGCCGTGACCAGCGTCGCCGTCCTGTGCGGCGGGGTCGGCGCGGCGCGCCTGCTCGCCGGGCTGGTGCGGACCGTGCCCCCCGCCGGCGTCACCGCCGTGGTGAACACCGGCGACGACATGGAGCTCCACGGGCTGGCCATCAGCCCCGACCTCGACACCGTCGTCTACACGGTCGCCGGGGCCGTCGACCCCCAGCGGGGCTGGGGCCTGCGCGACGAGACGTGGAACGCCATGGCCGCCCTCGAGCGCTACGGCGGCGCCACCTGGTTCAGCCTCGGTGACCGCGACCTGGCCACCCACCTCTACCGCACGCAGCGGATGCGGGAGGGGGCGCCGCTGTCGACGGTCACCGGCGAGATCGCCCGGGCCTGGGGCCTCGAGCTGACCGTGCTGCCGGTGACCGACGACCGGGTGCGCACGATGCTCACGATCGCCCCCGAGGCCGGCGAGGAGGGCGGCCGGGAGATCGGCTTCCAGGACTACTTCGTGGCCCGCCGCCACGCCGTGCCCGTCAGCCGGGTGCGCTTCGCGGGCGCCGACGAGGCCCGCCCCGCGCCGGGCGTCCTCGAAGCGCTGACCGGCGCCGACGCCGTCATCATCGCCCCCTCCAACCCGATCGTGTCGATCGGCCCGCTGCTGGCCGTGCCCGGCGTCCGCGAGGCGGTCGCCGGCCGCCGCGAGTCGGTCGTCGCCATCTCGCCGCTGGTCGGCGGCCGGGCCCTCAAGGGCCCCGCCGACCGGCTGATGCGCGAGCTGGGCCACGAGGACTCGGTCGTCGGCGTGGCCCGCCTCTACGCCCCGCTGGCGGGCACGCTCGTCATCGACCGGGCCGACGCCGAGCTGGCCGACGAGGTCCGGGCGGCGGGCTTGCGCTGCGTCGTGACCGACACGATCATGCGGGGCCCCGCCGAGGCCGCCGCGCTGTGCGGCGTCGCGCTCGGCCTGTAGCGGGAGGACCGGTGGTGGCTCGCGGACTCGAGATCGTGCCGATCGACGGCGTGGGCGAGGTGCGCCCCGGCGACGACCTGTCCCGGCTGCTCGCCCGGGCCGCCCCCGACATGGCCGACGGCGACGTCGTCGTCGTCACCCAGAAGGTCGTGTCCAAGGCCGAGGCCCAGCTCGTGCCGCTCGCGCCCGGCGACCCCGACGCCAAGTCCCGGCTCGTCGAGGGCGAGTCCGTGCGCATCCTCCGCCGCCGCGGCGACCTCACGATCAGCGAGACCCGCCACGGCTTCGTGTGCGCCAACGCCGGCGTCGACCTGTCCAACGTCGAGCGGGGCTGGGCCGCGCTGCTGCCCGAGGACCCGGACCGGTCGGCCCGGCGGCTCCGGGACGGGCTGCGGGCCCGCCTCGGGGTGACGGTCGCCGTCGTCATCAGCGACACCTTCGGCCGGCCGTGGCGGCGGGGCGTCACCGACGTCGCCATCGGCTGCGCCGGCATCCGCCCCGTCGTCGACCTGCGGGGCACGAGCGACGCGCTCGGGCAGGAGCTGACCGCCACCGAGGTGTGCGTCGTCGACGAGATCGCCGCCGCGGCCGAGCTCGTCATGGGCAAGGCCCGGGGCGTCCCCGCCGCCATCGTCCGGGGCGTCGACCCCGAGTGGCTCGGCCGGGGCGACGTCCGCTCCGAGGTCGTGCGGCCGCCGCACGAGGACCTCTTCCGCTGACCGCGGGCCGCCCGGCCGTCCCGCCCCGGGCCGCGCGCCCTCAGGCCCGCCGGCCCCGCGCCCGCTCGAGCACCTGGGCGATCCCGGCGTCGAGGTCGGTCCACGGCCGCCAGCCGAGCTGCATGGCCGCCCGGCCCGGGTCGAGGGCCGAGCGCTGCACCTCGCCGGGCCGGGCCGCGGCCGGCTGCGGCGGGCGGTCGACGCCCGCGACGGCCGCCATGGCGTCGTACAGGTCGTTGATCGACGTCTCGACGCCGGTGCCGACGTTGATGAGCAGGCCGTCGCCCCGCTCCCCCGCCCGCACGAGCGCGTCGACCGCGTCGTCGACGAAGAGGAAGTCGCGGGTCTGCTCGCCGTCGCCGTAGACGGTGCAGGGCTCGCCGGCGACCAACCGCTCGGCGAAGGTGGCGATGACGCCGCCCCGCACCGGGTCGGCGCGGGGGCCGTAGACGTTGGCCACCGCCAGGGCGGTGAACTCCAGGTCGTGCAGCCGCCGGTAGAGGTGCAGGTACTCGAGCACGGCCCGCTGGGCGGCGCCTCGGGGCGACACCGGCGCCATGCGCTGCGACTCCTTCACCGGCAGGTCGCGGGCCGGCACCGCCCCGTAGAGGTCGGCGCCGCCGAGCGCCACGACGACCTTGCGGCTGCCGCCCCGCCGGGCCCCCTCGAGCACGTGCACGGTACCGAGCACGTTCACCGCGGCGTCGACGCCCGGGCGCTCGACCGACGCGGGGACGTCGACGTGCGCCGCCAGGTGGAACACCACCTCGGGCCGGCGTCGGGCCACGACGTCGACGACGTGCGGGTCGCGCACGTCGATCTGGTGGAAGGCGAGCCGCTGCGTGCGCTCGGCCCGGGCAGCGGACAGGTTGGCCAGCGACCCCGCGCTCAGGTCGTCGAGCACCTGCACGCTGTGGCCCTCGGCCAGGAGCCGGTCGACGAGCGTCGAGCCGATGAAGCCGCCGCCGCCCGTGACCAGCACGTTCATGCCGGGGGCGGCGGGACCCGCTCGCCCTCGACGACCGCCCCGGGCTCGACCCGGTGGCCGTCGCCGACGACGCTGCAGCCGGTCACCCGGGCGTCCGCGCCCACCACCGCCCCGTGGCCGATGATCGACGCCTCGACGACGGCGCCGGCCTCGACGACGGCGCCGTCCAGCAGGACCGAGCCGGCGACGGTCGCCCCCGCGGCGACGCGGGCGCCGGCGCCGACGACCGAGCGCACGACCCGCGCCCCGGCGTCCACCTCGGCGGTGGGCTCGATGGCCTCCATCGCCGGGCCCCGCAGGCCCTCGACGAGGTCGAGCTGGGCCTGGATGTACTCGCGGGGCGTCCCGGTGTCGATCCAGTAGGTGTCGCCGTCGACGGCGTAGAGGCAGCCCTCCTCGACCATGGCCGGGAAGACCTCGCGCTCCACCGACACCGGGCGGTCCGGCGCGATGCGGTCGAGCACCGTGGGCTCGAGGACGTAGGTGCCGGCGTTGATGAGGTTGGTCGGCGCCTCCCCCGGCGGCGGCTTCTCGACGAACGCGAGCACCCGGCCCTCCTCGTCGGTGGGCACGACGCCGTAGCGCGACGGGTCGTTGACCTTGTGCAGCGTGATCGTCGCCTCGGCGCCGCAGCGCTCGTGGAACTCGACCACCCGACCGAGGTCGAGGTCGGTCAGCACGTCGCCGTTGACCACGACGAAGCGCTCGTCGATGCCGGCGTGGCAGGCGGCGAAGCGGATGGCCCCCGCCGTGTCGAGGGGCTCGGGCTCGACGGCGTAGTGCAGCCGCACCCCGGCGCAGACGGCGTCCGGGTAGGCGTCGCGGAAGACGTCGGGCATGAACCCGAGCGACAGCACGACCTCGTCGATCCCGTGCCGACCGAGGTGGCCGACGACGTGCTCGATCATCGGCCGGTGGACGATCGGCAGCATCTGCTTCGGGCGCGCGTTCGTCAGCGGGCGCAGACGCGTGCCGAAGCCCCCCACCAGCACGACGGCGCGCACGTCAGCCTGCCGGGGTCGTCGTGGTGGTCGTGGCCTCGTCGGCGGCCGTCGTGTCGGTGCCGCCCTCGCCGGCGGTCGTCGTCGTGGACTCGCCGGTCTCGCCCTCCTCGGGGAGGGAGGAGGCGGTGGCGTCGTCGACGGCGCCCAGCTCGGCCAGGCGGTCGGAGGACGGCGGCTTGGGGATGTCGGTCGTGCCCTCGGGGACGAAGGCGATCGTGTAGCCCTCGCCGTCCTCCCGGAAGCGGATGTCGCCGAAGTCCCGCCGGATCAGCGCCGGCTTGTCGTCGGTGGTCTGGACGTCCTTCCACTGGGCGACGACGAGCTCGGCGTCCTCGCCGTCGCAGTCGTCCTCGCCCTCGGTCCAGGTCTCGCCGTCGACGGTGAGCGAGTCGTCGTCGAGCTCGATGCCCGCGCCGTCCAGGTAGACGCCGAGCGTCGCGTTCTCGCCCGCGCCGCCGGTGCTGTAGGGGTGGATGTGGATGACGCCGTCGGAGTGGGTGTGGATGCCGACGGGGCTCTCGAAGCCCTCGACGTCGGGCAGGAACTCGTCGCAGACGTAGACGCCGAACGACGCGTGCCAGTGGTCCTGGCCCACGACCGGCGGGATGTCGTCCTCGGACTTCCGCTCGTTGGCGGCGTAGGCGATGAGCCCGGAGCCGAGCAGCACGATCAGCGCGATGACGCCCGGGAACAGGAGGCTCTGCTGGCGGCGCCCGGCGGAGCGGCCGCCGGCCCGGGCCGCGCGCGCGACCTTCTTGGATGACGAGGCCTTGCCCATGACGCCCCCGAGGCTATCCGGCGGCCCCGCGCCGGCGCGAACGCAGCTCCTCGAAGAGCTCCTCGTAGCGCTGGGCGATCGCCGCCGGCGAGGCCCAGCTCTCCACGAAGGCCCGGCCGGCCCGGCCCATGGCGGCGGCCCGGTCGGGGTCCTCCAGCAGGGTCACGATCGCGTCGGTGAACGCCTCGGGGTCCTCGGGGGGCACGGCGAGCCCGGCGCCGGCCTTCTCGACCAGCCGGGCGACCTCGGTGCCCTCGTCGACGCTGGCCACGATCGGCCGCCCGGCCGCCAGGATCGAGTACGTCTTCGACGGCACGCTGGCCCGGGCCAGGCCCCGCCGCAGCGGCACGACGTGGACGTCGGCCGCCGCCAGCACCTCGGGCAGGCGCTCCTTCGGCTGGTAGTCGACGAAGACGACGTTGTCGAGGCCGGCCGCCTGCTCCTCGATCGACGGGCGGGCCGAGCCGCCGCCGTTGATCACGAACACCACGTCGGCCATGTCCGGCCGCTCCCGCAGCGTGCGGGCGGCGGCGACCATGAGCTCGAGCGACTGCGAGAAGCCGACGTTGCCGGCGTACATCACGACCCGCTTGCCCGACAGGCCGTGCTCGCGCCGGTAGCTGCCGGCCTCCGGGTCGGCGGGGGTGATGCGGCTCGTGTCGACGAAGTTGGGGATGACCCGGATCCGGTCCTCGGCGTCCGGCACCGTGCCCCGGATCTTCCCCACCAGGTTGTCGCGCAGGTCGTCGGACAGGACGGTCACCGCGTCCGAGCGCCGGTAGCTCCACCGCTCCAGCCACGAGGCGAGGCGGATCACCCGGGGGTCGGTGATGGCCCCGACCTCCACGGCGACGTCGGGGAAGACGTCCTGGATGTTGAAGACGAACGGCACGCCCCACCGGCGGGCGACGAGCCAGCCCGCGGCACCGAGCGTCAGCGGCGGCGACATGGCCAGGACCGCGTCGGGCCGCTCGCCCGGGCGCCCGACCAGGCCCATGACCGTCGACAGGACCGTGAACCCGGCGAAGGCGGCCGCCCGGGCCGGGATGTTGCGCTTGTCGGTCGGGAACGGGTGCACCCGGGTGATGCGGGCGCCCTCGACGTCCTCGTGGCGCACGATGCGCCCCTCCCAGCCCGGCTCGATGCGGTGGTGCCGGTACCAGGGCAGCGAGGTGACGACGTGCAGCTGGTGGCCCCGGGCGATCAGCTCGGTCCCGATGCTGGTCATCACCTCGCCGGTCGGCGCGGTGTCCGGTGCGTAGTGCGGGCAGAGCACCAGCAGCTTCACGGCAGGGCTCCATCGTCTCGGGCGCCCTCGGGGCCCCGGGGCGCGTCGTCGGGCGGGGGCGGCGGGGCCGCGCCGTCGCCCAGCACGGCCCGGTACGTGCCGAGCGTGGCGTCCGCCGTCCGGGCCCAGGTGAACTCGGCCACCCGCTTGCGGCCGGCCTCGACGAGGCGGGCGCGCTGCTCGTCGTCCTCGAGGATGCGCAGCATGGCCTCGACCCAGGCCGCGGCGTCCTCGACGGGCAGCTTCACCGCGGCGTCGCCCACGACCTCGGGCAGCGCGCCGGCCACCGACGACAGCACCGGGGTGCCGAGGCCCATCGCCTCGAGCACCGGCAGGCCGAAGCCCTCGTAGCGGGACGGGAAGACCATGGCGGTGGCCCCCCGCACGATCGCCAGCACGTCGCGCCGGGGGATGAGGCCGGTGCGGCGCACCCGCCCCCGCAGGCCGAGGGCGACGATGCGGTCGGCGATGGACCGCTCGGCCGGGCCCTCGCCCCCGGTGAGCACGAGCGCGACGTCCTGCTCGCGGGCGGCCACCACGGCGAAGGCCCGCAGCAGCGTCTCGTGGTTCTTGTGGTTCCAGGTGAACGACGGGTAGACGAACCACCGGCGGGGCAGGCCGTAGCGGGCCTGCACCTCGGCGACGCTGACCTCGGTCGTCGGGGCCCCGACGCCCCAGGTCGCGACGTGGATCCGCTCGGGCGGCACGTCGAACCGCTCGACGATCCCCCGGCGGACGAACTCGGTGGGCGCGATGACCGCCGCGGCCCGCCGCACCGACCGCGGGATCGACCGCTGCAGGTACACCCGCTTCACCGGCTCGAAGTTCTCGGGCATGTCGAACGGCTGCAGGTCGTGCACGGTCACGACGCCCCGCGTGCCCCGCACCACGGGCAGGACGCCGCCCATGTGGTGCACGAGGTCGAGGCCGTCGCGGGTGGCGTTGGCCAGCCAGGTGTTCTCGGTCAGGACCCGCAGCGGCCGGACGCGGCCGGTGATGGGCACGAGCCGGGTCGGGAAGGCCCGCACGACGTCGGGGTAGGCGTGGCCGAACGCGTCGAGCGCGTAGAGGGTGAGCTCGAGGTCGTCGGGCGGGTGCGCGGCGATCTGGCGCAGCAGCGCGACGGTCGCGGTCTCGGTGCCGCCGACCCGCCCGGGGACCAGCCACAGCAGGTTGCAGCCCACCCTCCTCACGTCCCGGCCACCTCCCGGTAGGCGGCGACCGTGCGCGCCGCCGTCACGTCCCAGGTCCACTCCCCGGCCCGCGCCCGCCCCGCGGCCCGCAGGCGGTCGGCCAGGTCGTCGTCGTCGAGCACCGCGGCCAGCGCGCCGGCGATGGCGTCGACGTCGGTGGGGTCGACCGCCAGGCCGGCGCCGCCCTCGACCAGCTCCTCGGTGGCGGTGCCGGCCGAGGTGACCACCGGCGCCCCGGCCCCCATCGCCTCGGCGACCGGGAGCCCGTAGCCCTCCCACAGGCTCGGGTAGCACATCACCGCCGCCCCACGGTAGAGCGGCGCCAGGTCGGAGCCGGGGACGAACCCGGTGAGGCGGACCCGGTCGCCGAGCCGGGACGCCGCGTCGCCCAGCGCGTCGCCCCACCCCTCGGGCCCGACGACGACCAGCTGGACGTCGCGGTGCGGCAGCCGGGCGACGGCCTCGACCAGGCGGCGCAGGTTCTTGCGGGGCTCCAGCGTGCTGACCGACAGCACGTAGCGCCCCTCGATCCCGTAGCGCCGGCGGACGGCCTCGACGTCACGCTCGGCCACCTCGACCGTGCGCATGCCCCAGGGCACGTGGCGCAGCCGCTCGGGCTCGACGCCGGCGTCGACGCAGTCGCGCATGGTGGCCCGGGACGGGCACAGCACGAGGTCGGCGTCGTCGACCACGCACCGCAGGCCCGACTCGAAGAACCGCACGCCGTTCGGCGTGAACATCGACGGGTCCCGGCGCCAGGCCAGGTCGTGCAGGGTCACCACCAGCGGCGCCCGGCGGGGCGGGACGGCGTAGCCGGTGGCGTGGACGACGTCGACGGGCCCGGTCGCCCGCTCCACCGGCGGCCGGCGCCACCGGTGCCAGCTCCGGTAGAGCGCCAGCCGGGGCAACGGCAGGTGGCGCACCGGGATGGCGGGCCGCCAGGCGGGCGCCGGCGGGCGGCGGTGGCGGGCGGCGACGCCGACCTGGTCGACGCCCCCGGCCGCGGCGACGGCGGCGATCTGCTCGAGCGCGGCGCGTGCCGTCCCGCCCGGGACGCGGTGCCAGCACTGCTCGATCACGACCGCCACGCGCATGGGCGGGCATCCTGGCACGCGGCGGTGCCGCCACGACACCCGGCCACCGGGCGCACCGGACGGGCCACATCGGGCGCGTCGGGCCGCCCGGTACGATCAGGACCCATGTCCGAGTTCTGGTCCGATCGCACCGTGGTCGTCACCGGCGGTCGGGGGTTCCTCGGGCGGGCCGTGTGCGCCCGCCTCCGCGAGCGGGGGGTGGGCCGCCTCATCGCGCCGTCGTCGGCCGAGTACGACCTCCGGCGCCCCGACGACGTGGCCCGCCTCTTCGCCGACACGCAGCCCGACCTCGTCTTCCACCTGGCGGCCCGGGTGGGGGGCATCGGCGCCAACATGGCCCGCCCCGCGGACCTCTACCTGGACAACCTGCTCATGGGCACCTACGTCATCGAGGAGGCCCGCAAGGCCGGGACGCCGAAGACGGTCGTCACCGGCACCATCTGCTCGTACCCGAAGCACACGCCGGTGCCCTTCCGCGAGGACCACCTCTGGCAGGGCTACCCCGAGGAGACCAACGCCCCCTACGGGGTCGCCAAGCTGGCCCAGCTCGTGCAGGCCCAGGCCAACCGGGCCCAGTACGGGCAGAACGTCATCTACCTCATGCCGACCAACCTCTACGGGCCCGGCGACAAGTTCCACCCGGCGGTCAGCCACGTCATCCCCGCCCTCATCAAGAAGTGCGTCGACGCCGTCGAGTCCGGCGCCGACCACATCGAGGTGTGGGGCACGGGCTCGGCGTCGCGCGAGTTCCTCTACGTCGACGACGCCGCCGAGGGGCTGGTGCTGGCGGCCGAGCACTACGACGGCCCCGACCCGGTCAACCTCGGCACCGACGAGGAGCTGCCCATCCGCGACCTCGCGGCCATGATCGCCGAGCTCACCGGGTTCACGGGTGAGATCCGCTGGGACACCTCCAAGCCCGACGGCCAGCCCCGGCGGCGGGTCGACCCGAGCCGGGCGGCCGAGCTGTTCGGGTTCAAGGCCCAGGTGCCGTTCGCCGAGGGCCTCCGCCGCACCATCGACTGGTACCTCACCCACCGCGAGGAGGCCCTGGCCCGCGACCACTGACGCGGGCCACCGCCGGCTCAGCCGAGGGTCCGGCGGAACCAGTCGGCCGTGCGGGCGAGCCCCTCGCGCAGGTCGACCTCGGGCCGCCAGCCCAGCGCCGTGCGGGCGAGCGTGATGTCGGGCCGCCGCTGGGCCGGGTCGTCGGCCGGCAGCGGCTCGTGGACGATCTCCGAGCTCGACCCGGTCACCTCGAGGACCAGCTCGGCCAGCTCGCGGACGGTGTACTCGTCGGGGTTGCCGATGTTGACCGGCCCGGTCACGTCGCTGTCGAGCAGGTCGAGGACGCCGCGGATCTCGTCGTCCACGTAGCAGAACGACCGGGTCTGGCTCCCGTCGCCGTAGACGGTCAGCGGCTTGCCCTGCAGCGCCTGGACGAGGAAGTTCGACACCACCCGGCCGTCGTCGACCCGCATCCGCGGCCCGTAGGTGTTGAAGATGCGCACGATGCGCACGTCGAGGCCGTGGTAGCGGTGGTAGGCCATCGTCATCGCCTCGGCGAAGCGCTTGGCCTCGTCGTAGACCCCCCGGGGGCCGACGGGGTTGACGTGCCCCCAGTAGCTCTCGTGCTGCGGGTGGACCTGGGGGTCGCCGTAGACCTCGCTGGTCGAGGCGAGCAGGAACCGCGCCCCCTTGGCCTTGGCCAGGCCCAGGCTGTTGTGGGTGCCGAGGCTGCCCACCTTGAGGGTCTGGATGGGCATCTCCAGGTAGTCGCGGGGCGACGCGGGGCTGGCGAAGTGCAGCACGGCGTCGACCGGGCCGGGCACCCAGATGAACGTGCTGACGTCGTGGCGGACGAACGTGAACCCGGGCCGGGCGAAGAGGTGCTCGATGTTGGCGACGTCGCCGGTCAGCAGGTTGTCGAGCGCGACGACCTCGTCGCCCCGGTCGAGGAGGGCCTCGCACAGGTGCGATCCGAGGAAGCCCGCGCCGCCGGTGACGACGACGCGCGCCATCAGCGGCCGATGCCGACGTAGGCGAAGCCGCGCCGCTCGAGCGCCGGCTTGTCGAGCAGGTTGCGGGCGTCGACGACCCGCGGCGCCCGCATGAGGCCGGCCACCTTGTCGAAGTCGAGCCAGCGGAACTCGTCCCACTCGGTGAGCACGGCCAGCACCTCGGCGCCGTCGCAGACCGAGTAGGGGTCGGCGGCCGGCTCGATGCCGTCGATCGTCCACCGGACGGCGGGGTCGTAGGCCCGCACCTGCGCGCCCTCCTCCCGCATCAGCGAGATGATGCGCAGCGCCGGCGACTCCCGGGTGTCGTCGGTGCGGGCCTTGAAGGTGAGCCCCCACACCGCCACCGGCACGCCCTCCAGCGAGCCCCCGGCCATGGTGCGGATCTTGGCCACGACCCGCTTGAACTGGTCCTCGTTGACGGTGATGACGCCCCGCAGCAGGTCGAACGAGTAGCCGGCCTGGTCGGCGATGTGTACCAGGGCCCGGGAGTCCTTGGGGAAGCAGCTGCCGCCCCAGCCGGGGCCGGGCTTCAGGAACTCGTGGCCGATGCGCTTGTCGTAGCCCATGCCGAGGACGACGTCCTTGACGTCGGCCCCGACCGCCTCGCACACCGCCGCGATGGCGTTGACGAAGCTGATCTTCGTGGCCAGGAAGGCGTTGGAGGCGTACTTGATGGTCTCGGCCGAGGCGGGGTCGGTGACGATGATCGGCGCGGTGACGCCGATGTAGAGCGACGCCACCCGCACGGCGGCCGACTGGTCGTCGCTGCCGATGACGATGCGGTCGGGGTTGAGGAAGTCGTGGACCGCCGAGCCCTCCCGGAGGAACTCGGGGTTGGAGACGACGGTGACGTCGTCCCGCCCCAGCACCCGCTCGACGACCCGGGTCGAGCCGACCGGCACCGTCGACTTGTTGACGACCACCGCCTCGCTCGGCAGGTGGGGGCCGATCTCGCGGGCGGCCGCCTCGATGTAGGACAGGTCGGCCGACCCGTCCTCGGCCTGGGGGGTCGGCACGCACAGGTAGGCGAACTCGGCGGAGGGCGCCGCGGTGGCGGCCCCGACGACGAACCGGAGACGGCCCTCGGCCAGGCCCTCGCGCACGAGCTCCTCCAGCCCGGCCTCGACGATCGGGATCTCGCCGCGCTGCAGCCGGGCGATGCGCTCCTCGTCGATGTCGGCGCACACGACGTCGTGGCCAAGCGACGAGAAGCACGCCGCCGTGGTGAGCCCGACGTAGCCCGCCCCGATCACTGCGATCTGCGCCACTGCACGACCTCCTGGGCCCGCGGTTCCTTGTCGAGGGCCGTCAGGCCCGCAGCACCGTCTCCGAGCCGGAAACGGTAGTGGCACGGGCGGCCGCGATGACCATTCCCCGCGCCCGCACCCGCGATGCGCAGGCCCGACGCGCCGGTCGACCCGGTGGCGCGCGCACCCCGTGGGCTAGCCTCGCGCCGTTGCGCCGCGACCGGATCGCGGCCGACGACTGGCGCGGACTTGGGGGCCGCACCACCCGCTCGACGCTCGTCAGAGAGGTTCGCCGTGCGCAACGCACTCGGTGCCATCCAATCCCTGTTGGTCCTCGGCGGGTCGTCCGACATCGGGGCCGCCATCGCCGAGCGGCTCGTCCCCGGCGGCTGCCGGCGCATCGTCCTCGCGGGGCGCGACCAGGAGAAGATGGAGCGGGTCGCCGAGCGCCTCCGGGGCCTCGGCGCCGAGGTCGCGATCACCGCGTGGGACGCCACCGACGTCGACGGTCACGGCGACGCCGTGAAGGCGGCCTGGGACGCGCTGCCGGGCGACGGGCCGGGCGACGTCGACGCCGTCGTGCTGGCGGCCGGGGTGCTGGGTGACCAGGAGGCCCTCGAGGACGACCCCGCCGCCGCGGCCCAGCTGGCCATGGTGAACTACGTCGGCCCGGTCTCCACGCTCCTCCACGTCCGCCGCCGGTTGGAGGAGCAGGGCCACGGCACGATCGTCGTGCTCAGCTCCGTGGCCGGCGAGCGGATCCGCCGGTCCAACTACGTCTACGGCTCCACGAAGGCGGCGCTGGACGCGTTCTGCCAGGGCCTCGGCGACGCCCTCCAGGGCACCGGCGTCGAGGTCATGGTCGTGCGGCCGGGCTTCGTCCACACGAAGATGACCGAGGGCCGCACGGCCCCGCCGCTCGCCACCACCCCCGGTGCCGTGGCCGACGCCGTCGCCGCCGGCCTGGCGACGGGCAGGCACACGGTGTGGGTGCCGGGTACCTTCCGCTGGGTGATGTCCGTGTTCCGGCACCTCCCCCGGCCGCTGTGGCGCCGCCTCTCCGCGCGGATGTGAGGTGCTCCGCTCCGTGAGCACCGTGCCCGCCTCGTCGTCCTCGCCGCCGGAGCTGGCCGGCGCCCGTGGCGCGCGCCGCGGCGGGCCCGACGGGGCCGGGCCGGACGACCGCCGGCCGGCGTCCCTGGTGGTCGGGCTGGTGCGCCTGGCCCGGCCCAAGCAGTGGGCGAAGAACGTGCTCGTGTTCGCCGCCCCGGCGGCGGCGGGCGTCCTCGACAACCGCGAGTGGGCCCTCGACGCGCTCGCCGCCTTCGTCTGCTTCTGCCTGGCGGCGGCCGGCACCTACTACGTCAACGACGCCCGGGACGTCGAGGCCGACCGGCGCCACCCCACCAAGCGGCACCGGCCGGTCGCCTCCGGCGTCGTCCCCGTGCCGGTGGCCTACGCGGGCGGCGCGCTGCTGCTCGCCGCCGCGGTCGGGCTGGGGTGGCTCGTCAACCCCGACCTCGCCCTCACCCTCGGCGGCTACATCGTGCTCACCACGGCGTACTCGTCGTGGCTGAAGCACGTCGCGGTCGTCGACCTGGTGGCGGTGGCGGCGGGGTTCGTCCTGCGGGCCATCGCCGGCGCGGCGGCCACCCAGGTGCCGATCTCCGACTGGTTCTTCATCGTCACCAGCTTCGGGGCGCTGTTCATGATCTCGGGCAAGCGCGCCGCCGAGGCCAAGGAGATGGGTGACGACGCCGGCGAGTTCCGCTCGGTGCTGGCGCACTACGGACCGTCCTACACCGCCTACCTTCGGGCCGTGACCTCCGGAGCGGTGCTCGTCGCCTACTGCCTGTGGGCCTTCGAGAAGGCCGAGACGGTCGCCGGCTCGACCGTGCCCTGGTACCAGCTCTCGATCCTGCCCTTCGTCATGGGCGTGCTGCGCTACGCGCTCGTGCTCGACCAGGGGCGGGGCTCGGCGCCCGAGGACATCGTCCTCCACGACCGCCCGCTGCAGCTCATCGGGCTGGCCTGGGCGGTCGTCTTCGCCATCGGGGTGTACACGGCGTGACCACCCGACCCACCGACGACCGGTCCGGCCGCACGCGAGGGCCGGGCGACGCCCGCCGCGAGCTGCTGAGCGGCTGGGGGCGCAACCCGTGGTCCGCGGCCCACGTCGTCCGGCCCACGAGCCCGGACGAGCTGGCCATGGCCGTGAAGTCGGCCGGACCCCGCGGCGCGATCGTGCGAGGGCTGGGCCGCTCCTACGGCGACCAGGCGATCAACGCCGGCGGCCTGGTCGTGGACGCCACCGCGGTCTCCGGGCTGCTCGAGCTCGACGAGGAGGCCGGCACCGCCCGGGTCCTGGGCGGCACGTCCCTCAAGCAGCTGCTCCACCAGATCGTCCCCCAGGGCTGGTTCGTGCAGGTCACGCCCGGCACCAGCAACGTGACGGTCGGCGGGGCCATCGCCAACGACGTCCACGGCAAGGGACACCACGCCACCGGCACGTTCGGCGCCCACGTCCACTCGATGGTGCTCGCCCTGCCGGACGGCACCCGCCGGGTGCTGACACCGACCGAGACGCCGCGCGAGTTCTGGGCCACCTGCGGCGGCCTGGGGCTGACCGGCACCGTCCTCGAGGCGACGATCGGCCTGCGCCGGATCGAGACGAGCCTGCTCAAGGTCGACACCGACCGGGTGCCCGACCTCGACTCCCTGCTGGCGCTGCTGCTCGAGGGCGGGCGGAAGTACCGCTACTCGGTCGCCTGGGTCGACTTCCTGGCCCGGGGCCGGTCGCTCGGCCGGGCGATCGTCGACCAGGGCGACTTCGCGACGCTCGACGACCTGCCGGCGGGCGACCGGCGGCGGCGCGACCCCCTCGCCTACCGGCCGCTCCCCTCGGCGCCGTCGCTGCCGGTGGCGCCCAACTCGCTGCTCAACCGGGCCTCGATCGCCGCCTTCAACGAGTTCTGGTACCGGAAGGCCCCCAAGCGCCGGCGGGACCACCTCACCACCATCGACAAGTTCTGGTACCCGCTCGACATGGTCGACAGCTGGCCCCGCATGTACGGCCGGCGCGGCTTCCTGCAGTGGCAGTGCCTCGTGCCCTTCGGCGCCGAGGAGACCCTGCGGGAGATCGTCGAGGCGATCGCCAACCACCCGGCGCCCAGCTTCCTGTCGGTGCTCAAGTACTTCGGGCAGGCCAACCCGGGCCCGCTGTCGTTCCCGGCCCCCGGCTGGACGCTCAGCATCGACGTGCCCACCGACGTACCCGGCCTCGCCCCGCTCCTCGACCGGCTGGACGAGCGGGTGGTCGAGGTCGGCGGCCGCATCTACCTGGCCAAGGACAGCCGGATGCGCCCCGAGCACCTGCCGCTCATGTACCCGCGGATCGACGAGTGGCGCGAGGTGCGCGACGAGCTCGACCCCGAGCGCCGGCTGAACAGCGACCTGGCCCGCCGGCTGCGCCTGCTCGGCTGACCCGGCCGGGCCCACCGGCGGCGGCGACCCGGCGGGGGTCGGGCGGGGGCGTCCGTCAGCGGGTCAGCGCGGCGACGAGGCGGTCGAGGCTCTCGCGGTAGTGCGGCAGCAGGGGGAACCCGGCCGCCCGCAGGGCCGCGTTGTCGAGCACCGAGTTGGCGGGGCGGGGGGCCGGGCGGGGCGGGTCGAGCTCCGCGGTCGTGATCGGTCGCACCCTCGCGGGGTCGTGGCCGGCGCTCTCCAGGATCGCCTGCACGAACTCGTACCAGCTCACGGCGCCCTGGTTGGTGACGTGGAAGGTGCCGGGCACCCGGGCGGCGACGAGCCGCCGCAGCGCGACGGCGAGGTCGGCGGTGAAGGTCGGGTGGCCCCGCTGGTCGTCGACGAAGGCCAGCTCGGGCCGCTCGGCGGCCAGCCGCAGCACGGTCTTGACCATGTTGTTGCCGTGCTCGCCGCACACCCACGAGACCCGCACGACCGTGGCCCCCGGCGCGTGGGCCGCGACCTCCAGCTCGCCACCCCACTTCGAGCGCCCGTAGACCGACTGCGGGTTGGGCCGGTCCCACTCGACGTAGGGGGTCTCCTTGGTGCCGTCGAAGACGTAGTCGGTCGAGACGTAGCAGAGGTGGGCGCCCACCCGGCGACTGGCGTCGGCCACCCACCGGGTGCCGAGGGCGTTCACCCGGTAGGCCCGCTCGGGGTCGCCCTCGCAGGCGTCGACCGCCGTCCACGCCGCCGCGTGCACGACGACGTCGGGGCGCACGGACGTGATCGCCTGGTACACCTGGTCGCGGTCGCCGACGTCCAGGTCGGCGTGGGTGGCGGCGACGACGTCGTCGCCCTGCGCGGCGCAGTGGGCGTGCAGGTCGCGGCCGAGCTGGCCACCGGCACCGGTGACGAGGACCTTCACCGCGCCGTCACAGCCCCGCCCGCTCCTTGAGCGGGCGCCACCACCACTCGTTGTTGCGGTACCACTCGACCGTCGCCTCGAGCGCCTCGTCGAGGGTGTGCTTCTTGCGCCAGCCGAGGGCGGTCACCTTGTCGATGTTCACCGAGTAGCGGCGGTCGTGGCCCGGGCGGTCGGGCACGTAGTCGACGCGCTCCTCCCCCACCCCGAAGATGGCGAGCAGCTTGTCGACCAGCACCCGGTTGGGCGTCTCGTTGCCGGCGCCGATGTTGTAGATCTCACCGACCTCGCCCTTCTCGAGGACGAGGCCGACGGCGGCGCAGTGGTCCTCGACGTAGAGCCAGTCGCGCTGGTTGAGCCCGTCGCCGTAGAGCGGGATGTTCTTGCCCTCGATGAGGTTGGTCGTGAACAGCGGCAGGGCCTTCTCCGGGTACTGGTAGGGCCCGAAGTTGTTCGTGCACCGGGTGACGATGACCGGCAGCCCGTAGGTCGTGTGGTAGGCGAGGGCGATCAGGTCGGAGCCGGCCTTCGACGCCGAGTACGGCGAGCGGGGCTCCAGCCGGTCGGTCTCGAGCGACGACCCCTCCTCGACCGAGCCGTAGACCTCGTCGGTGCCGATGTGGATGACCCGCGACACCTCGAGGCGGCGGGCGACGTCCATGACCACGTTGGTGCCGAAGCAGTTGGTGCGCACGAACTCGTCGGGGCCAGCGATCGACCGGTCGACGTGGCTCTCGGCCGCGAAGTGGACGACGACGTCGTGGCCGGCCATGGCCTCCTCGAGCGTCGTGCGGTCGCAGATGTCGCCCTTGACGAACGAGAACCGCGGGTCGTCCTCGACGTCCCGCAGCGTCGACAGGTTCCCCGCGTAGGTCAGGGCGTCGTAGACGGTCACCTCGTCGTCCGTGTTGGCCAGGACCCAGCGGACGTAGTTCGAGCCGATGAACCCGGCCCCACCGGTGACGAACTGCTTCATGCGAACTCCTGGGCGGACGTGGTCGGGCGGCGCACGCCCGTGCGGTCACGGACGGGGCGTCTCACGGGTGAGCCATTGTGGCAGCCGGGTGCCGGAGCCCACACACCCCGGACGGCGGGCGCGCCTCGCCGGTCGGGCCTCAGGCCACCGGGAGGCCGAGGTCGCGGGCGATGACCAGGCGCTGGATCTCGCTCGTCCCCTCGCCGATCTCCAGGATCTTGGCGTCCCGGTAGTGGCGGGCCACCGGCGTCTCGTCCATGAAGCCGTAGCCGCCGAAGATCTGCGTCGCCGCCCGGGTGGCGGTCACGGCCGCCTCGGTGGCGTACAGCTTGGCCATCGCCGCCTGGCGCTTGAAGGGGCGGCCGGTGTCCCGCAGCCACGCGGCCTGGTACGTCAGCAGGGCGGCCGTCTCGGCCATGACCGCCAGGTCGGCGCAGGAGAAGGCGACCGCCTGGTTGGACCCGATGGGGCGGCCGAAGGCGTGCCGCTCCCCCGCGTAGGCCACCGACTGCTCGAGGCAGCAGCGGATGACGCCGACGGCGAGCGCGGCGATGGCGATGCGGCCCTCGTCGAGGATCTCCAGGAACTGGGCGTAGCCCCGGCCCCGCTGCCCCAGCAGGTGGTCCTCGGGCACCCGGCAGCCGCTGAAGGTCAGCCCGTGGGTGTCGGAGGCGTGCCAGCCCATCTTGCGGTAGGGCGGCTGGACGGTCAGGCCGGGCGTGCCGGCGGGCACGACGATGGTCGAGATCTCGGGCCGGCCGGCGCCCTCGCCGGTGCGGGCCGTGATCGTCACGAGCGAGGTGATCTCGGTGCCGGAGTTGGTGATGAACGCCTTCTCGCCGTCGATCACCCACTCGCCGCCCTCCAGCCGGGCGGTCGTGCGGGTGCCGCCGGCGTCGCTGCCGGCGTCGGGCTCGGTCAGCCCGAAGGCGGCCAGGGCCCGGCCGGCGCAGAGGTCCGGCAGCCACCGCTGGCGCTGCTCCTCGGTGCCGAACCGGTGGATCGGGCTGGCGCCCAGGCCGACGCCGGCCTCGAGCGTGATGGCCAGCGACTGGTCGACCCGGGCGATCTCCTCGATGGCGATGCACAGGGTGGTGAGGTCGGCGCCGCCGCCCCCGTACTCCTCCGGGAAGGGGATGCCGAACAGGCCCAGCTCGCCCATCCGCCGGACGACGTCGACCGGGAAGGTGTGCTCGGCGTCCCAGCGCTCGGCGTGCGGGGCGATCTCGCTCTCGGCGAAGTCCCGCACCACGCGCCGGAGCGCCTCCTGCTCCTCGGTGAACTCCACGTGCACCCCGGCGATGCTAGGGGTCGCCCTGCCCCGGTCGCCCCACCGCCCGCCCGGCCTATCCTCCGGGCCGATGGCGCCCGCCCCCTGCCCCCGACCCGGCGGCGGGACGGCGCGCTCGTGAGCCCGGACGCCGGCGCCCCGCTCGCCGTGGTGGGCGGCCGGCTGCTGACCGGGCTGGTCGACGTCACCTCCGACCTCGCGGCGCTGGACGGCGAGGGCCTGTGGGCGGTCGTGCTGCCCTACGACGGCGAGCCGGTGCTGGCCCGGTTCGCCGAGTCCCGGCCGGCCCGGCCGTGGCCGGGGCCGCCGTGGCGGGGGCCGGCGCCGGACGCGTGGTCGACCTCGCTCGACCGCGACGCGTACTGCGCGGGTGTCGAGGCCATCCGGGCGGCGATCGCGGCCGGCGACGTCTACCAGGTCAACCTCACCCGCCGCCTGTCCGCCCCGCTGCCGCCCGGCGCGGACGTCGCCGCGCTGGGCGCCGCCCTCGGTCGGGGCAACCCCGCGCCCTACGCGGCCGTCGTGCGGCTGCCGGCGGTGGGCTGCGAGGTCGCCTCGGCCTCGCCCGAGCGGTTCCTGCGCCGGGACGGCGACCTCGTGGCGTCCTCGCCGATCAAGGGCACGGCCCCTGACCCGTCGGGCTTCCTCCCCAAGGACCGGGACGAGAACGTGATGATCGTCGACCTCGTCCGCAACGACCTCGGGCGGGTGTGCGAGTGGGGGACGGTGGAGGTGCCCGCGCTCTGCGCCGTCGAGCACCACCCCGGCCTCGTCCACCTCGTGTCCACGGTGACCGGGCGCCTGCGCCCCGGCGTCACCTGGGGCGAGCTCGTCGAGGCGACGTTCCCGCCGGGGTCGGTGACCGGCGCGCCCAAGCTCGCGGCGATGGACCACATCGCCCGGCTCGAGCGCGGGCCCCGCGGCGTGTACTGCGGCGCCGTCGGGTGGGTCGACGCCGACGCCCGCCGGGGCGAGCTCAACGTGGCGATCCGGACCTTCTGGTTCGAGGACGGCCTGCTGCACCTCGGCACCGGGGGCGGCATCACCTGGGGGTCGACACCCGAGGGCGAGTGGGCCGAGACCGAGCTGAAGGCCCGCCGGCTGCTGGCCGTGGCGTCGGGGGCGCCGCCGCCCGCGGGCTCGGGCGACTGAGGGCCGGCGGCGGGCCCGCGGGCCGGCTCGACGCCCGCCCGCCGGTCGGCTTCGATGTCGCGGCGTGTCCGAGCGAGGTGCCGTCGCGGTGTGGCTGGACGGCCGGCTGGTCGACCCGGCCGACGCCACCGTCTCCGTGTTCGACCGTGGGCTGACCGTCGGCGACGGCGTCTTCGAGACGCTCAAGGTCGTGCGGGGCCGGCCCTTCGCCGTGCGCCGCCACCTGGCCCGGCTCCACCGCTCGGCCCGGGGCCTGGGCCTGGACGTGCCGGTCGGCGACGCCACCCTGCGGGCGGCGGTCGACGAGGTGGCGGCGGCCGCCGGCCTCGAGCTCGGCCGGCTGCGGATCACGCTGACCGCCGGCACCAGCCCGCCCGGCTCGGCCCGGGCGCCGTCCGACCCGACGCTCGTCGTGACCGCCACGCCGCTCGCCCCCTGGCCACCCGAGACCACGGCGATCACCGTGCCCTGGCCCCGCAACGAGCACTCGGCCATCGCCGGGGTGAAGACCACGTCCTACGCCGAGAACGTCGTGGCGCTCGCCGAGGCGCGCAAGGTCGGCGCCACCGAGGCGATCATGGGCAACACCGCCGGGAACCTGTGCGAGGGCACGGGCACCAACGTCTTCGTCGCCCTCGACGGGCGGCTGCTCACGCCGCCCCTGATGTCGGGCTGCCTGGCCGGCGTCACCCGGGAGCTGCTGCTCGAGCTGCTCCCGGAGGCCGACGAGGAGGACGTGCCCCTCGCGGCCCTGGCCGAGGCCGACGAGGTGCTGCTCACCTCGACGACCCGGGACGTGCAACCGCTGCGGGCCCTCGACGGCCGGCCGCTGCCCGGCGTCGACGGGTCGTGGGCCCGGCGGGCGATGGCGGCCGTCGCCGAGCTGCAGGCCCGCGACCTCGACCCCTGAGCCCCGCCCCGACCCCGGGGTCAGAGCGGGCGCAGGTGCACGACGTCACCGACCGCCAGGGTGCGGCGCCCGCCCTCGAGCGTGTCGACGACCAGGTGGCCCTCGGCGGTGACGTCGGCGGCCGTCCCCTCGACGTCGTCCGCGCCGAGGTCGACCCGGACCCGGCGGCCCAGCGTGGCCGAGCGGGCCCGCCAGTCGTCGAGCAGGTCCGCCGGCCCCTCGGCCACCAGGGCGCCGTAGCGCCGCTCGAGCCGGCGCAGGTAGGCGACCAGGAGGTCGACGCGGTCGACGGCGGCGCCCAGCCAGCTCAGGGCGGTCGCGGTGTCCGCCAGCGCCTCCAGCTCGGGGTCGACCCCGTCGGCGCCGGGGCGCGGCCAGTCGACGTTCACGCCGATCCCCACGACGACGGCCAGGCGCTCGTCCGGCCGCGGCACCCGGTAGCCGGCGGCCGCGTGGCTGCCCGCCGGCCAGTCGGCCTCGGCCAGCAGCCCCGACAGCTTGCGCTCGCCGTCGGGCGTGTCGACGACCAGGTCGTTGGGCCACTTCAGGCGGGCGACGACGCCGGCGACCTCCTCGACCGCCTCGGCCATCGCCAGGCCGGCGGCGAACCCGACCGCCCCGGCGACGCGCGCCGGCGGGCGCAGCAGCACCGAGACGAGCAGCGAGCCGCCCGGCGGGGCCACCCAGGTGCGGGACCGGCGACCCCGCCCCGCGGTCTGGTGGTCGGCGACGACGACCGTGCCCTCGCGGGCCCCGTCGCGGGCCAGGTCCATGGCGTCGGCGTTCGTCGAGCCGGTCGAGGCCGTCCAGCGCACGTCCGCGAACCGGCTGCCGGCGAGCGCCGACCGCGCGCGCTCACCCGCGCTCAGCTGGACCGGCCCGCCGGCCGGTCTGGCACCGCCCTCCGGCATGCCCGTAAACATATGGCGTGCTCTCCAAGATCCTGATCGCCAACCGGGGGGAGATCGCGGTCCGCGTGATCCGGGCCTGCCGGGACCTCGGCATCACCTCGGTCGCCGTCTACTCCGACCTCGACCGCGACAGCCTGCACGTCCGCCTGGCGGACGAGGCCTACGCCCTCGGTGGCCAGACGGCGGCGGAGAGCTACCTCGACACCGCGAAGATCCTCGACGTCATCGAGCGGTCGGGAGCCGACGCGGTGCACCCGGGCTACGGGTTCTTCAGCGAGAACACCGACTTCGCCCGGGCCATCACCGAGCGGGGCGTGACCTTCATCGGCCCGCCCCCCGAGGCGATCGAGATCATGGGCGACAAGGTGTCGTCGCGCCGGGCCGCCGAGAGGGCCGGGGTGGCCGGCGTGCCGGGCACGACCGAGTTCCTCACCTCGCCCGACGAGGTCATCGCCTTCGGGGAGGAGCACGGCTGGCCGGTGGCGATCAAGGCCGCGTACGGCGGCGGCGGGCGGGGCATGCGGGTCGTGCGGTCGGCCGACGAGGCCGCCGCCGCCCTGGAGTCGGCGCAGTCGGAGGCGCTGAAGGGCTTCGGGCGCAGCGAGTGCTACGTCGAGAAGTACCTGACCTGGCCCCGCCACGTCGAGATGCAGGTGTTCGCCGACACCCACGGCAACGTCGTGTGGGTCGGCGAGCGCGACTGCTCGGCCCAGCGCCGCCACCAGAAGCTGATCGAGGAGAGCCCGGCCCCCCGGTTCCCCGACGAGGTCCGCCAGGCGATGGGCGAGGCCGCCGTCCGCGTCACCCGGGCGTGCGGCTACGTCAACGCCGGCACCGTCGAGTTCCTCTACCAGGACGGCGAGTTCTACTTCCTCGAGATGAACACCCGGCTGCAGGTCGAGCACCCGGTGACCGAGATGGTCACCGGCATCGACCTGGTGGCCGAGCAGATCCGGGTGGCGTCCGGCGAGCCCCTCAGCTTCACCCAGGACGACATCGTCCGCCGGGGCCACGCCATCGAGGTGCGCATCAACGCCGAGGACCCGGCGGGCGGTCGCTTCCTCCCCTCGCCCGGGACGATCACCCGGCTGCGCCCGCCGCAGGGCTTCGGCGTGCGCTGGGACGGCGGCTACGAGGCCGGCGACGAGGTCTCGCAGTTCTACGACAACCTCGTCGGCAAGCTGATCTGCTGGGGCGCCGACCGGGAGACGGCGATCAACCGGACGATCCGGGCGCTGGAGGAGCTCGAGCTCGTCGGCCCGGCCACGACCGTCCCGGCCGACCTCGCCATCCTGCGCCACCCCGACTTCCGGGCCGGCGAGCACTCGACCAAGTGGGTCGAGGAGCGCCTCGACCTCAGCGGCATCGAGCCCGCCGCGCCCGCCGCCGACGGCGACGCGGGGCGCGAGCCGAAGGTCCGCCGGGACGTGGACGTCGAGGTGAACGGCCGCCGGTTCGGTGTCACCGTCTGGGTGCCCGAGTCGCAGGCGGCGGCCGCGGCGCCGGCGGGCGGCCCGGCCGTGCGCCCGCGCCCGCGCCGGTCCTCCGGGGCGTCGGCCGCGGCGGCCGGCAGCGGCCAGGTGGCCGTGCCGATGCAGGGCACGATCGTGAAGGTGCTGGTCAACGAGGGCGACAAGGTCGAGGAGGGCCAGACCGTGTGCGTCCTCGAGGCGATGAAGATGGAGAACAACATCACCGCCGACAAGACCGGCACCGTCAAGGAGGTCAAGGTCGAGGCCGGCCAGTCGGTCGGCTCGGGCGACGTCGTCGTCGTCATCGAGTAGCCACCCGGCGGACGGCGGTCACCCCGCTCCGCCTTCTGGCGTCCCCCACCGGCACGCACGCGCGTGAGCGACGCCGGAGGCATCCGGCCGCCGAGGCTGTCGGCAGCGCGACCTGGCTCCCCGGCGCTGCCACGCTCGACGGGCACGGACCTCCGGGCGGCACGGCGGCGATCGGGGACACCACGCCCCTGCGCAGCCACCCACCGCAGGAGGTGCGAGATGGACCCGCACTGGGCCCGCTTCGTCGAGCTCGCCCGCCCCCACGACGGCGTCGTCACCTGGCGCGAGGCCATGGCGATCGACGTCCCGTCCCACCGACTGCACGCCTGGCAGCGGGCGGGGCGCATCGCTCGCCCCGCGCCACAGGTCGACGTTGTCGCCGGCGCGCCCGTGTCCTGGCGCCAGCGGGTCCGCATCGCCACCGGGTCCGGCGCCGCCTGGGCGTCCACCGCACGGCCGCGGCGCTCGCCGGCCTGGAGGGCTTCGTCGGGCGGACGGTCGAGGTCGTGACCGAGCGGGGTCGCCGGCGGAAGCGCAGCGCCTGGAAGGTCCACGAGAGCCGCACGTTGCGGGCAGCCGACCTGACGGTCGTCGACGGCCTGCCGTCGACGTCGGTCGTGCGCACGATCCTCGACCTCCCCGCCGTCGCCCACCCGTACCTGGTGGGCAGGGCGCTGGACGACGCCTGCCGCCGGTGGCCGACGCGGGCGATCCGGCTCGTGCGCTCGATCGGGCTACCCGACCCGGTCCCCCAGTTCCGGGTGGCCGACGGCGACGACTTCGTCGCGTCCCTCGACCTGGCGTGGCCGGACATCAGGTGGTGGGTCGAGTGCGACGGTCTGGCCGCTCACTGGGGAAGGCCGCCCACGAGTGGGACCGGACGCGCCGCCGGCGGCTCAAGCGCCTCGGTCGGGACGGGGTCGAGATCACCTACGACGACCTCACCAAGCGCAGGGCAGGGGGACAGCGCGCGACCCCTTGCCCTGGCGTCGCTCAGCGGCACATCGGCAACCGGGGGACGCCAGAACGGGCGCGGGACGTGGGTGCCGACCCGGGTCACGCGCGGGACGCGGGGCGGGTGAGGACGGCGTAGGCGCCGGCGGCCAGGGCCACGGCGGCGACGATCGCCAGCGGCGAGGCGTCGACGAGCGCCTCCACGCCGGCCACCGCGCCACCGGCGCCGGCGGCGGCGAGGGCCAGGTCGACCGCGACGTGCGACCAGCGCGGCGGCGTGTCCGGCCGCCCGAAGCAGCCGCAGGTGCCGACCGGGCGGCCCGAGCGCAGGGCGACCGCGACGAACCCGGCGAACGCCAGGTAGCTCACGGCCACGAGCGCCGCCGGCAGCCGCCCGCCGACGGCGAGCACGACGGCGCCGAGCACCGCCTCGGCCGCCGCGCCCGCCCGCACGAGCGCGGGGGCGACCGGCAGGCCGACGGCCGCGAGGGCCCCGGCCGTGCGCGAGGGGTCGACGACCTTCGCACCCCCCGCCGCCAGCAGCAGCAGCCCGGCCGCCCCGACCAGCGCGGTCACCATCGCCCGAGCGGCCGGCGGACCGGCCGCCTCCCGCCGGCGGGGATCACTCCGCCGCGTCGGCGAGAGCCTCGGCCAGCGACGGGTGGACCAGCAGGCTCTCGACGATGTCGTTGACCCGCAGCCCGTTGGTCACGGCGACGGCCAGCACCGAGATCAGCTCGGCCGCCTGGTGCCCCACGATCGACCCGCCGAGCACGACGCCGGTGGCCGGGTCGGACAGGATCTTGACGAACCCCTGCGTCTCGTTGTTGATGAGCGCCTTGGCCGAGGCCGTGAACGGCACCTTCGTCACCCGCAGCTTGCGGCCCTCGGCGAAGGCGTCGGCCTCGGCCAGGCCGACGTCCGCGATCTCGGGCTCGGTGAAGATCGCCGAGGCCGCCTTGTCGTAGTCGAGGTGGCGGTGCACCCGGGTGTGCAGGCCCATGACGTGCTCGGCGATCTTGCGGCCCTGCATCGACGCCACCGAGGACAGCGGGAGCTTCCCCGACACGTCGCCGGCCGCGTAGATGTGCGGGACGTTGGTGACGCAGTGGTGGTTGATCGGGATGTAGCCCCGCTCGTCGACCTCGACCCCCGCGGCGTCCAGTCCCAGCCCGTCGCTGTTGGGGATCGACCCGATGGCCAGCAGGGCGTGGGTGCCGCGGGCCACCCGCCCGTCCGAGCAGCGCACGGCGACGCCGTCGTCGGTGACGTCGATGCCCTCGGCCCGGGCGCCCTTGAGCAGCTCGACGCCCCGGCGCAGCAGCTCGCTCTCGAGCGCCGCCGCCACCTCGGGGTCCTTCTGGGGCAGCACCTGCTGGCGGCTGACGATGAGCGTCACCTTGCTGCCCAGCGACGAGAACATGTGGACGAACTCGACGCCGGTGACCCCGGAGCCGATGACGACGAGGTGCTCCGGCAGCTCGCGGGGCGGGTAGGCGTCGCGGGTGGTGAGGACCCGCTCGCCGTCGGGCGTCGCCCAGTCGGGGATGCGGGGCCGGCTGCCGGTGGCGATGAGGATGGCGTCGGCCTCGACCTCGCGCACGCCCTCGGGGGTCTCGACCACGATCTCGTGCGGCCCCTTCAGCCGCCCGGTGCCGTGGATGATGCGGACGTTCTGGCTCCGCAGCAGGTCGACGATGTTGTGCTCGAGCTTGGCCTCGATGCTCTTGATGCGGTTGCGCAGGCCCTCGAGGTCGAGCTGCGGGGGCGCCACCGACAGGCCCATGCCGGCGCCGGCCCGCACGTCGCCCATGGCGGCGGCCGTGGCGATCATCGCCTTGGAGGGGATGCAGTCCCACAGGTGGGCCGCCCCGCCGACGATGTCACGCTCGATCATCGTGACCTCGGCCCCCAGCCGGGCGGCGGTCGTGGCGGCGGTGTTGCCGGCGGGACCGCCACCGAGGATGACGAAGCGGAGGGGCATGGCCCCAGGGTACCGGCCGCCCTCGCGCCGACGGCAGTGGTGGGGGTCGCACCCGCCCGACCCGGCCGCGGCCGACCCGCCGGCGGTCAGGTGTCGCCGCGGGCGAGGCGGACCAGGCGGTGGTCGGGGGTGAACAGGTGCCGGGTCAGCCCGAGGCCGATGATGACGACGTTGGTGGCGACGGCCCCGAGGATCAGGTACATGATCGCCGCCTGCACGAGCACGGCCTCGACCGGGTCGGCGCCGGCGAGGATGAGGCCGGTCATGGCGCCGGGCAGGAAGACGAGCCCGACCGCCTTGGTGTTCTCGATCTGCGAGGTCAGCGCCGTCCGCAGCGCCGACCGGACGAACGGCTTCGACGCCTGCTGCCAGGGCTGGCCCAGCGCCAGGCGGGCCTCGACCTCGGGGCGCCGCTCGGCCAGCTCGGCGAGGATGCGGCGCGAGGCGACGACGATGCTGCCGATCGAGTTGCCGATCATCATGCCGGCGATCGGCACGACGGCCCGGCCCACCATCGGGTAGATCCCGAGGCCGAAGACGACGAAGAGGCTGATCGCGGCCGACGCGCTGGTGGCGGCGAGGGTCAGCAGCGCGATGCCGGGGACCTCCGGCGCCCGCCGCCGCGCCGTGAGCGCGGCCACGCCCACCATCACCACCACCCAGGCCCAGGCCCAGGCGATCGGGGTGTCCTCGTCGATGACGAAGACGAGGACGTAGCCGGTGGCCAGGAGCTGGACGAGGGCCCGGCCGGTGGCCCACAGCATCTCGCGCTCGAGCCGCAGCCCCTGCCAGAGCGACAGCCCGACGGCGACGCCCACGAGGATCAGCGACAGCCCGAGCCCGACCCAGCCGATCGAGGCGTCATCCACCGGCCTCACCTCCCTCGCCGCCGCGGCCCGGCGTCCCGGCCTCGCCCTCGCCGGAGCCGGCCGCGTCGGCGGTCCCGGCGGGCGCGTCGCCGGCGGCGCCGTTGCCCCCGGACCACTCGCCGGCCAGGTAGCGGGCCCGCTGCTCGGGGGTGGCGACGCGGCCGCCGACCAGCACGACGACCTCGTCGGCCAGCCGCTGGGCCTGCTCGAGGTCGTGGGTGACCCACACCATGGGGCGCCCGCGGCGGGCGATGCGCTGCGCGGTGCGCTCGAGCCCCCGCCGGGCCTCGGGGTCGAGCGCCGAGGTGGGCTCGTCCATGAGCAGCACCTCGGGCCGGGTGAGCAGCGTGCGGGCCAGGCACATGCGCTGGGCCTCGCCGCCGGAGAGCTCGTCGGCGTCGCGGTCGAGGAACTCGGGGTCGAGCCGGGCCGCCCGCAGCACGCGCGCCATCTCGTCCTCGGTGGCCCCCGGCTCGGCCACGAGCAGGTTCTCGCGCACCGTGCCGGGGAACGGCGTCGGGCGCTGGAACACCATGCCGACCCGCCGGCGCAGCTCGAGCGGGTCGATCTCCTGGACCGGGCGGCCCCGGAACCGCACCTCGCCCGCGGTCGGCACCTCGAGCCGGTTGAGCAGGCGCAGGAGCATCGACTTGCCGGCGCCGGACGGCCCGAGCAGCACGGTGATGCCCCGCGCCGGGATCTCGAGGTCGATGCCGTCGAGGATCGTCGTGCCGTCGATGACGAGCGACACGCCGTCCAGCTCGAACAGCGGGGCGTCCGTGGGGTCGCTCACCGCTCCCCCGCTCCCGGTCCCGGCGGCTCAGCCGGCACGGACGGCGTCACTGCCGGCGGTGGCGCCGTTCGGCGACACGGCCGCCCGGTCGACGGGCTCCGCCGCACCGCCGAGCGCCCGGGCCGTCCCGGTCGGGGACCGGCCCCGCAGCCGCTCGCCGATCGGCGAGTACTTGAGGATGCACCAGACGGCCCGTACGCCGTCGCGCCAGCCGATCTTCTTGCCCTCGGCGTAGGTGCGGCCCTTGTAGCTGATCCCGACCTCGTAGACCCGCCACCCGGCCCGGGCGACCTTGGCGGTGACCTCGGGCTCGAAGCCGAACCGGTCCTCCTCGATGTCGATCGACTGGATGACCTCCCGCCGGAAGACCTTGTAGCAGGTCTCCATGTCGGTGAGGTTCAGGTTGGTGAACATGTTCGACAGCGTGGTGAGGAACCGGTTGCCCACCGAGTGCCAGAAGTAGAGGACCCGGTGCGGGCGGGAGGAGATGAACCGGGACCCGTACACGACGTCCGCCACGCCCTCGACGAGCGGCCCGAGGAGGTCGCCGTACTCGGCGGGGTCGTACTCGAGGTCGGCGTCCTGGACCACGACGAAGTCGGCGGTCGCCTCGGCGAAGCCCCGCCGGAGCGCCGCGCCCTTGCCGCGGTTGCGGTCCTGCAGGAGGACCCGCACCTTGGGGTGGTCGATGCGGGCGAGCACCTCGCGGGTGCCGTCGGTCGACCCGTCGTCGACGACGATGACCTCGGCCGTCCACGGCGAGGCCACCACCCGCCGCACGACCGCCTCGACGGTGGCGACCTCGTTGAAGCACGGGACCACCACCGTCAGGCACGCTCGCGGTTCGCTCACCCTGCTGCCCTCCCCAACGGTCGCACGGCACCGGCATGTTAGGTGACCAGCGGGTGGAGCGTGACGGTGCCGCCGGACCGCTCGACCTCGTAGGCGACCACCTCGCGGGCACCGCCCTCGACCTCGGGGCCGAGCAGGCCGCTGAAC
>Ga0207873_1000163_pt1 | contig 70398 bp, 57 predicted proteins | sample BGWIniCompost_FD_187373 | JGI IMG/M metagenome (GOLD analysis project Ga0207873, IMG submission 187373) | Cellulose adapted compost microbial communities from Newby Island Compost Facility, Milpitas, CA, USA - BGW Initial Compost (SPAdes)... ...
CGCCCAGCGGTCGGCAGGCGGCCGGAGGACCCGGCGCCGCGCCCTCTGACGCCTGGGCCGCGACCCCGAACCGCTCCCCGAGCCAGGAGGACGCCGGCCGCTAGGCCCGCATGGCGCACCGGGCCCTGCCGATCGTCCTGATCGCAGTGGGTCCTGGCCCCGTAGCCACCCGATCGGGGCCGCCATGGTGCGGACCTCGGCCGTTCCCGTGCGGGGCGAGGTGAACGCGGACGACACGCAGCGGCGCCCACCCTTCGAGGGTGGGCGCCGACTCCTTCCGCGTCCGCGACAGCACCGAAGGGGATGGTGGGCCCTGCTGGATTCGAACCAGCGACCAATCGATTATGAGTCGACTGCTCTAACCGCTGAGCTAAGGGCCCGAGCGCTCCTCAGTCTAGCGAACGGCCGCGAGCCGGGAGAGCACCGGTGCAGACGCCTCCGCGGCCCGGCGCCGAGGTCTCACCACGCCACACCGCCGTGCAGGTAGAACGGCCACGCGGCCACCGCGGGGCGGCCGTGTATCATCCAAGGTCCAGTTCTTGCGGCCGGCTTCCCGCGGCCGCGGGGGAGTCACGTGTCCAAGGAACCGATCTACCTGACCGCGAAGGGTCTCGAGAAGATCAAGGAAGAGCTGCGCTACCTCAAGGAGGTCAAGCGCCAGGAGCTGGCGGAGTACATGGGCTCGGCCCTCGCCGACGGCGACCTGCGCGAGAGCGCCGCCTACGACGAGGCGCGGCTGCTGCAGAGCGCCAACGAGGCGCGCATCGCCGACCTCGAGGCCATCATCGACCGCGCCATCGTCGTCGAGCGCGAGGAGGGCGAGGCCGTGGCCGCCCTGGGGGCCAGCCTCGAGCTCGAGGACGACAAGGGCCAGCGCCACGTCTTCCACCTCGTCGGCACGCACGAGGCCGACATCTTCGAGAACCGCATCTCCGACGACTCCGAGCTGGGACGCCAGCTCATCGGCAAGCGCCCTGGCGACAAGGTCGTCGTGGGCGGCGGCGCCTTCTCGTACAAGGTCGTCTCCGTCAGGTTCGACTGAGCGGCTGGTGGCAGGGACGGCGGGCCGGTGGGCTGCCGCCCCGCCCCCCTTGGCCCCGTCGCGGGCATCCACACCGCCCTCCGACCTGAACGTGGCGTTACGGCCGCCGGCCGCCTACCTCACGACGGTTCACCGGCGCCGTTGATAGGCTCGGGCCGTGCTGCGCCTCGCGCTGCTCGCGATGGCCGTCGTCGTGGCCGCTCTCCTGGCCCTCGCCCTGCTCGACGAGGGGCGGGTCGAGGTGCCCGAGGCCGTGATCACGCTCCGCGACACCCAGGTGACCCTCTACCCCCGCGCCGACCCGACGGCGGTGTGGTACTTCTCGTCGCCTCGGGTCGAGTACGTGCCGGACAGGCAGGAGGCGACGCTGTTCACGATCGCCGACGGCCGTCGTACGGTCGGAGGCGAGACCGACTTCACCCTCGACTCCGAGCGCGTGACGATAGACAGCAGCGACAACATCAGGGGGGAGGCCATGCACGCCTTCCTGGTGGAAGACGAGATCGACCTCTACATGGAGGCCAAGGGCGACAGGCTCGTGCTGATCGATCAGGCGCGCGGGCGCTTCGAGGTCCCGAGGGCCAGGATGTCCGGACCCGACCTCGGCGAGAGCGTGTTCGAGGACATGCGGATCAGCTTCGACTTCACCGAGTTCGAGGCTGGCGGCCCCGGCACGGTCGGCTACAGCGAGTTCATCATCCGCTCCGACGACGAGCCCTGAGCCCGGAGAGCGAGTCGACATGACGAACGACAGGACCGTCGCTGGGGAGCACGACGAGCTCGCGGACGAGCCGTCGCCTGTTTCACGTGAAACAGTGCGGTCCGCCGCGTGGCGGTCGGCGAGCCGCTCGGCGGTTCGGTCGGCGAGCCGCTCGGCGCCCCGGCGGCGGGCGTCCCTCCCGGCCGCGCCGTGGCTCGTCACGCCGCCGGTGAAGGAACGGAGGCCAGTGAGGGTGTTGGACCCGCGGAGGCTCGCGTTGGCGGTCGTGCTCGCGCTCGGCGCCGCGGCGTTCACGCTGGCGCAGGACGCCCCCGCGCAGCCACCGGCCGAGGCGCCGGCAGAGACGCCCGCGCAGGCGCCGGGGTCGGAGGCCGGCGGGCAGGAGGAGGGCTCGGCCAACGAGCGCATCATCACTATCGACGGCAGCGGCGGCACCCAGCGCGGGAACCTCCGCTCCGGCCCGATCGTCTACGAGCACCCCGACCCGCGCGGCATCCGCGCCACCGTCTCGACGCTGACCATCTTCGGCAGCTACGCCGAGCTTACGGCCCCTGAGGGCACCTCGATCGCCCGCGGCGGCGAGCGCACCGCTACCTTCCGCAACGGGGTCGAGGTGAACCGCGGCCGGCTGGTCGCCACGGGGCCGCAGCTCGTCTACAGCGAAGCGACGGGCCTGGGCGTGATGGAAGGCGGGGTCGAGGTCGTGATCGAGTCCGCCGAGGAGGGCGAGGAGCCCGTACGCATCAGCGCGGCGCAGGTTTCGTTCGACGTAGACACCGACCGCTCCACCTCGACGGGCGACGTGAGGCTCGAGAACGGCAGCCAGTCGGCGGTCGCCGACCGGCTCGTGTACGAGGAGGAGACCGACCTGGGCGTGCTCACGGGCGAAGGCCGTCAGGTAGAGATCACGCGCACCGACGAGTCCGGCGAGCTGATGACGATCACCGCCGACGAGATCCGCGTCCTCACCGAGCAGAACCGGCTCTACGCCCGGGGCAGCGTCACCGTCGTCGACGGCCCCATCACCTCGCGCGGCGCCGTCGTGTTCTTCGACGACGAGCAGGGGATCGCCGAGATCATCGGCACCGCGGACCAGCCGGCGGAGGCGGTCGACTCCGAGACCGGCGCGACCCTCGTCACCGACCGCATCAGGCAGGACGTCGAGTTCGACTTCTTCGAGGCGATCGACGCCTCCGTGCCCAGCGAGTTCGACCCGGCCGCGTTCGCGCTGAGGGGCGAGAACCAGGAGTGAGGCGGGCGCCGGCAGGGAGGGGGCTGCCGGCGCGGCGCGCCGGGCCGGCGCCGGGCGCCCGGGGCGCACCGAGGGCGCGGGCACGACATGGCGCCGGGCGGTCGCCATCGGACCGTCGTGCCGGCCCCGCGGCGGCGCCCCGTGCCGGCCTCGCGTGGGCGACACGTCGCGCCGGCGTCGTGCTGGCCGGGATCGCGCTCGCGTGGGCGGCGGCCCAGGCCGTCACCACGTTCACCGTCAGGCGCGAGGACACCGAGCTCGTGATCAGCAACCGCGCCCTGGCGTCGCAGGGCGCGCGCAGCATCGGCAACAACGCGAACTGCGAGGAGGGGGTCCGCATGACGATCGTCTACGGGCCCCCTCCCGGGCACGTCGAGACGCGCGTAGAGGACGCCGTGATCACGTCGCACCTGGCGCTCGTGCGTACGCCGGTCGGGGCCGAGGAGGGGGCGGGGCAGGAGACGCTCGAGCTGCTCGGCGCGACGGTGACCTTCAACCGGCCCGGCTGCATCGAGGAGTCGACGCCGATGGAGGAGCCCGCCGTCACGCTCGTCCAGGGGAGGACGACCGTCGTCGGCTCCCGCTTCTTCCTCGACCGGGAGGAGAACGTCGGCACCATGGAAGGGCCGATCGCCCTGACGCGCGCCCCGGCCTCCGAGGGCGAGCCGCCACTGACGGCCAGCTCGGCGTCGATGACCTTCGCGGTGGACGAGCAGCGCGCGACCCTGCAGGGCGACGTGCGCGTCACCAGCGAGGACCGCACGACCACCGGCGACACGCTGACCCTCGACGAGGAGGCCGGCACCGCCGTGCTGACCGGCTCGCCGGCGCGCAGCGTGCGCGGCGCCGACGTGCTCGAGGGGGCGAGGCTGCTCTACTACCTGGACAGCGACGACGTCGTCGTCATCGGCAACGTGGCGGGCGAGCTGGAGGTGGAGATCGAGTAGGCGCCTGCGCGCTACCGCACCTTGGGGAGGTTGATCGTCAGCACGCCGCTCTGCAGGTGGGCGGTCGCGTGCTCGGGGTCGACCGGCGACGGCAGGCGGATCGTGCGCTGGAACGGGCCCATCGGCCTCTCGATGAAGACGGGGACCGTGTCCACGGGCGCGCTGTCGCGGATGCCCGCGATGAGCAGCTCGTCGCCCTGCACCGCGACCTCGAGGTCGGACTGCGGTACGCCCGGCACCTCGACCTGGACGAGGTAGGACTCACCGGTGTCGTGGAGGTCGGCCCTGGCGACCATCGGGGAGGACGGGCCGTGGGCGTCCGCGAGCCTCTGGATGCTGTCCCGCACGGCGATCAGCTCCTCGATGTCGCCGGCTGTGCCGTACTTCTGGATCTTCATCGCCGCATAGTAGCACCGGCTCTGACGGCCTCCGTAGGCTGCTTGGCATGCGCCTCGGGCCCTCACGGCCCTGCTAGCTTGGCCGCGTGGACGACGAGAGGCACGGCCCCGACGCGGCCGTTCCGCCAGCCCCGGCCGGCGACGCGGCCGAGGAGCCCGCCCCGGCCGGAGACGCGGCCGTTCCGCCGGTCCCGGCCGGAGACGCGGCCGAGGAGCCCCGGCGCCGCGTGCCGGCGCTGGTGGGACCGACGGCGTCGGGGAAGAGCGCTGCGGCGCTCGCGCTCGCCGAGGAGCTCGGCCTGGAGATCGTCAGCGCCGACGCCATGCAGGTCTACCGCGGCCTCGACATCGGCACGGCCAAACCCACGCCCGAGGAGCGCCGCCGCGTGCGGCACCACCTCATCGACGTCGTCGACCCCGACGAACGCTTCTCGGTGGCGCGCTACGTCGAGCTCGCCGAGGCCGCGATCGCGGACGTGTTCTCTCGGGGGCGGGTGCCCCTCGTCGTCGGGGGGACGGGCTTCTACCTGCGGGCCCTGCGCGAGGGCGTGCCCACCGCCCCCGAGGCCGACCCCGAGAGGCAGGCGCCGCTGTGGCGCGCGGTCGAGGAGGGCCGCCTCGACGAGCTGGTCGCGGAGCTGGAGGCCGCCTCGCCGGCCGACGCCGCGCGCGCCGCGTGCAACCCGCGCCGCGTGGTGCGCAGCCTCGAGGTGCTGCGGCTGACGGGTAGACCGCCGTCGGCCTTCCCGCCCACGCGGCCCCGCTTCGCCTACGAGGTCTTCCTGCTCGACCCTCCGGCCGACGAGCTCAGGCGGCGCATCGCCCTGCGCGCGCGGAAGCAGTTCGAGGAGGGCCTGGTGGAGGAGGTGCGCTCGCTGCTCGAGCGCTACCCGGAGCTGCCCACGGCCCGACAGGCGATCGGCTACAAGGAGGTGATCGCGCACGTCCGCGGTGAGGCGACCCTGGAGGAGGCAGTGCTGGCCGTCACCGTCGCGACCGCCCGGTACGCCAAGCGGCAGCGCACCTGGTTCCGCCGCGAGCCCGACGTGCACCGCCTGCCGATGACCGGCGAGGAGGCCGTGCCCGTCCTGAGGAGGCTGCTGCTGGAGCTGGGGCTCGTGGCGCCCGGGAGCGCGTAGGGGCCCAGCGCACTAGGGTCGCGCGACCAGCCCGGTCGGCCAGCGATGGACGCCGTCGCGGCTCGGGCCGACCCCAGGGGGCGCCTCGGTTCAGTTGGCGGTGTCGGTGCCGGGGACGTCGTCCCTCTGCAGGCGGTCCTTGATGCGGCCGAACAGGCCGCGAGCCTTCTTCAGCACCGTCTCGTGCTCGGCGACGGCCTCGCCGGCCTCGACCGCGTAGGCCTCGAGCAGCTCGCGCGCCTCCGGCGAGAGGCGGGTCGGGACGACGACCTTCGCGACGATCACGAGGTCGCCCTTGCCCGGCTGGCGCAGGCGCGGCATGCCGCGGCCCCGGAGCCTGAACTCCGCGAGCGGCTGGGTGCCGGCCGGCAGCTCGAACGTCTCCTCGCCCTCCATCGTCGGCACCTTGAAGGTCCCCCCGAGGGCCGCCTGGGCGATCCCGACCTCCAGCTCGTAGTAGAGGTCGTCGCCCTCGCGGCGGAAGTGGGGGTGGGGAGCCATCGTCACGTAGACGTACAGGTCCCCGTTCGGCCCTCCGTCGATACCGGCGTTGCCGGCGTTCGGCACGCGCAGCCGGTAGCCGCCGTCGATGCCCTTGGGCAGGGGGACGTCCACGACCGCGGCCCGGAGCTGGCGCCCGCGGCCGCCGCAGACCGTGCACGGCTCGGTGATCAGCTGACCCTCGCCGCGGCACTCGGGGCACGTGCGGGTGGTCATGACGGTGCCGAAGAACGACTGGGCGTGGGTCCTCACCTGGCCGGCGCCGCCGCAGGTGGGGCAGGGGCGCTTCCCGCCCGAACCGGGCTCGGCCCGCTCGCCGTGGCAGTGCTCGCAGGCCTCCATCCGCTCGACCGGCACCTTCACCGTCTCGCCGGCCCACGCCTGCTCGAGCGTCACCTCGACCTCGACCTCGAGGTCCTCGCCCGCTTGGCCGCGGCCGCGCCCCGCGCGGCCCATGCCCATACCGGCCATCCCGCCGCCGAAGACGGAGGCGAAGATGTCGAAGATGTCCATGCCCATGGGCATGCTGTCGTCGACGCTGCCGTAGCGGTCGTAGCGGCTGCGCTTCTCCGGGTCGGAGAGGACCGCGTAGGCCTCGTTGATCTGCTTGAAGCGCTCCTCCGCCTCCTTGTCGCCGGGGTTGCGGTCGGGGTGGTACTTCAGCGCGAGGCGCCGGTACGCGGCCTTGATCTCGGCGGCGTCGGCGTCGCGGTCTACCCCGAGGAGCGCGTAGTAGTCGGGCATGCGCGGGCAGTATAACTGCGGCCCCCGGACCCCACGCCGAGACGGGTTACTGCACCGCGCTCAGGCTTCCTGAGCGCGGTGTCCTTAACTCGAGGGTTGGAACCGCTTCAGCCGCCCCGGCGCTGGAGGGCCTGCAGGCGCCGCGCGGCCTCGTCCGGGTCGATCTCGCCGCGCTCGAGCAGGTCGAGCACCTCGGCGCGCTCCTCGCTCACGTCGGGCTCGGCCTCGTAGCCGAGCGCCAGCAGGAGCTTCTCGAAGCGCTGCCTGACGGTCGGGTAGCTGAGGCCGAGGATGCGCTCGACCTCCTTCAGGTTGCCCCTGACCTTCACGAAGATGCGGAGGAACTCGAGGTTCTCCTCGGGCAGCATCGCGAACTCGTTGGGGGTGAACCGCCCTTCGATGACCACGCCGCTGTCCTCGCACTCCAGACGGGTGACGAGGAGAGGGCCGCCGGTCACGGGGCAACGGGTGGGCATGGGAAGCCTTGGCATCAGATGACCTCTACGGTGATGTGCGTTGTGCCTTCGCCGTCCGGTTCGGTGGCGTCTACGTCGACGATCTTGCCCTCGGTCATGGTCTCGGCCGCCTCGAGGAGCTGGCTGATGTCGATGCCCTGCGTCTCGAGCTCGCGTCGCGCCTCCTGCGGCACGAACCTCAGCGCGAACTTCGCGAGCGCGTAGGGAACGCGGACGTCGACGTTGGTGGACTTGCCGTCCTCGCGCGCCGCGTCGACCTTGATGCGCACGAAGCGCGGCTGCCGGAGCGGGGCGGCCTCGGGCGGCTCGGGCGCCGGCGGCGCCGGCCGCGACCGCGGCCCGTGGGGCGGCACCGGGTCCCTCTGCGGCGGCAAGGGCATCGTCTCGGCCGGCGTGGGGCCGAGCGCCTTCAGGAGGGCCGTGGCCTGCTCGACGTTGATCTTGCCCGCGGCGAGCAGGTCGAGGATGCGCCTACGCTCGTTGGAGCTGGCCACTCACCGCCTCCTCGCCGTGCCGACCTCGAGGTCGCCCGTGGTGACGCGCAGGTCGAGCCGCGCCGCGCCGGTGCCGAGCACGCCGTGGAGCGTGCCGCCGAGCCCCGAGCTCCGCCGCTCCAGCCCGGGGACGCGGGCCTCGACGTCGCCGATCGAGACGCGCCCGTTGACGGTGACGTCCGCGCCCTCGACGATGTCGACGTTCACGTCGCCGGCGCCGACGGTGACCAGGTGGCGGCCCGCGCGGGGGTCGACGGCGGCGTCGAACTCGCCGGCGGTCATGCTGAAGTCGACGCCCTCGAGCCTGTCCGCCGTCAGGTCACCCGCGCGCATGCGGCCGCACAGGTACTTCACGCCGTGCAGCGTCACGTCGCCGGCGGTCGCCTCGACGACGAGCCCGTAGTCGGGGGGCAGGCTGAGCCTGATGTCGCCGGAGCGGAGGCTGCCGAGGAGGCCGCCGAGGATGCCGCTTCGGTCGGGCTCGAACCGGACGCGGTAGCCGTCGCCGGCCTCCTCGATGCGCAGCTCGCCGGGACCGCCCTCGACCACCGGCTTCTCCAGCCCCGGCACCGTGAAGACGTCGAGGTCGCCCCCGAGCATCTCCACCGTGACCCACCTGGTGCCGGCCGGGGCCACGGCCTTGCCGGGCCGCGACTGTTCCTGAGGAGGTACGGGCTCGGAGGCCTCGCCGGCGGCGCCGGCGGGCGCGGCGGAGCCGGCGTCCTCGCCGGCGCGGGCATGATCGGCGGCCCCCGTAGGGTAGGCCGTGGCGCGCCCGGCGTCGCTCGCGGCGCGCCGCGCCTCCCTCGCCGCTTCCCGCGCGGCCTCCCTGGCCGCGCGCATGGCCTCGCGGGCGGCCTCACGGGCCTCCCTCGCCGCGGCACGGGCCGCCTCGCGCGCGGCTTGCTGCGCCTCCCTGGCCTGGTCGCGCGCCTGACGCGCGACCTCGCGGGCCGCCTCGGCGGCCTCGCGCGCCGCCTGCTGGGCGAAGCGGGCCGCGTCCCAGCCCACGCCGCGGAACTGGTCCCACGCGTCGGACCCCCGGTCCTGACCGCCGGGTGGCTGGCCCGTGGCGGCGGAGGCCCGGTCGCCGCCGCTCGGTGTCTGGTCGCCGGCGCTCGCCGTCTGGCCGCCGCCGCTCGCCGTCTGGCCGCCGCCGCTCGCGGCCGGGCTCGCGTGTTCGTTCGGGGCTCGCGCGTCGGGAGCGCCGCTCACCGGTCCTTCGGTCGAGTCTAGGTCAGCGGATGCCTGGCCGGCGGGCGCCGTTACCGTGTCCGCGTAGGCCGTAGCGGGGTCCGCGGACGCCGTGGCTGGGCCCGCAGGAGCGGTCGCCGTGACCGCGCCCGCAGCGTGGCCATCCCCTTCGTTGCCAGCGTCGCCCGCCTCGACGGCCTCACTGGTCCCCACGTCGACGGCCTCGCCGGCCCCCGCGTCGACGGCCTCGCCGGCCCTCGCGTCGACCGTCGCGCTCGCCTGCGGACGTGCAGCGCCGGCCTCCGCCTCCTCGGCTTCGGCCCGCATGTACTCGGCCTCGAAGGCCTCGTCGAACGCGGCGTCGAACGCCTCCTCGTCGAGCGCGTCGCTCGCACCGGCAGCCTGGCCGCCCCCGACGGCGCGCGAGGCGGAGGCCGGCGTCACGGCCGCGCCGGCCGCGGCCAGCCTCTCACCGGCCGCGTCCACCTCCCGCAGCACGGCGATGAGCTGCTCCGCCTCCTCGGCGGTGATGCGGCCTTCCTCGACCATCTGTCTGATCCGGTCTATGTCGCTCAACTCTCTCTCCTGACCGGAGGTGCCCGCCGGCGTCGGCGGGCACCCCGCGTGGGGTATCTGACGGTCGTCAACGCGCCGCCGCGTAGGTGGGCTGGGGTTCCCCGTCGAGGGCGTCGGCGACGCGCCGGAGCGACCTGGCGAAGGCGCGCATCAGGCGGGGCCGTGCGGCGCGCTGCGCCTGCGCGATCGCCCAGCGCTCCCTATGGAGCTCTTCGAGCCGCCTCCTGGTCACCCACGTGAGCTGATGGAACATCATCGCCGACCTCCTTGCGAGGATGCTAAACGCGAGTTACCAGATTGTCAAGTCCCGCTTTACATCTATTCAGGGCCGGTCTCGGCGTCCCGCTGCAGGACGTAGGCCCCGTCCCGGAAGCCGGTGATGGACCAGCCGCGCTCGAGGGCGACCGCCAGTGTCCGCCGGTGAGCGGCTCGCCAGGCCATGGCCAGCCGCGGCCGAGAGAAGACGTCGAGGCTCGTAGCGGGCACGGCGACGAGCAGCGGGTCGGCCCCCGCGAGCGACCTGTGGAGCTCGGCGTCGCCCGGGAGGTGCGGCTCGTCGCCCGGAGGCAGCAGCCAGGTACCCGCCCTCACCGCCGCGGCCCCGCTCCCTCGCGCGCCCCGCGAACCGGCCTCGTCACCGGCCGCCCCCATGCCTGAGGCCGCCGCCATGCCTGAGGCCAGCGCCGGGCCTGAGGCCACCGCCGTGCCCGAGACCGCCGCCGGCTCGCGTCCCGCCACCTGCCAGACGGCCAGCAGCCTGTCGCTCTCCAGGCCGGCGCCGAGGGTACCCGGCATGGGACCGTAGAAGTCGACCAGGTAGTCGTAGCAACGGGCGCCTAGGACCGCGAGGTTGAAGCGCGCGTTCTCGGCTCGCAGTGGGTCGAACGTCCAGCTGATCCACCGCAGGCCGCGCTCCGCGCACCACGAGGCCTGGTAGCGCTTCAGCCTGCGCCCGACCCCGCTGCGGCGGAGCTCGGGCAGCACCGCGGCCATGTGGGAGTGCATTCCGACGCCGTCCATGCCTCGGCCGTGCGGCGTGGCGACGAACCCGAACGCGAAGCCGATCGTCTCGCCGGCCACCCGGGCGCCGACGACCAGCCCGCCGGCATGCACCGCGGCGCGCATCGCGCTCGCCGGCACGACCTCCAGGTCGTCGACGCCCCATACCCGTCGCTGCAGGTCCTCGAGCGGACGCAGCTCCTCCATCGACTCGAGCTCTTCGAGTTCGACGTCGACCGGTCCGTGACCCTCTTCGTCCTGACAGCGCCGCATCGCGGCCTGTTCCCGCCCTACCTCGGTCCGGTCCCTTTCCGCGTCGGCCCGACCGCGCGGCCCGCCCGCGTCACTGCCGGCGGCCTGGCCGGGCCCCAACTCGTTCGCTGCACCCATCCGGCTCAGGATAGCGGCGCGCTGGCTCAGGGGGGTCTCGACGTCAGGGGCGAGGAGCGTGGTTTCGTGCTCCCCTTGCAGGGCGCGGTCTTGCCCGTGCAGAGGGCGCCGCCGCCGGCAGGGGAACGGATCAGCGCCGCTGGGCCGCGGGTGACAGGCCGCTGAGGCTGAACTGCGGCTCGTCGACCTGCCAACCGGTGGTCCGCTCGATGTGCTCCTTGAGGTAGAGGCCCAGGGGCTTACCGTCGACCATCGGAGCCGGCACGTCGAGGATCTCCCCGGTCTCCCTGCAGACGACGTGGTAGTGGGGCGTGACGTTGCTGTCGTACAGGGACTCGCCGTTGGCGCCCTTGAACTCGCACACCAGGCCGGCCTCCGTCAGGGCGGCCAGGTTCAGGTAGACCGTCGAAAGGCTCAGGTCTTCGCCACGCTTCTTGAGCTCCAGGTAGAGGCTCTCGGCGGAGACGTGCCGGTCCTTCTCGCGCAGGTAGGCGAGGATCGCCTCACGGGGACGGCTGTATCGCAGCCCCTTCTCCTTGAGGACTCGCCTGGCGTCCGCCTCGCCCCCGCGGTCGAGAGCGGGCGCGGCAGGTGCGATCGTGGCGCGATCTGACGACATACGTGGACCTCGAGCTCCAAGGGAACCATAGCATGTCGGAATGCTTCCGACTTGTGTTTCGCGCTCGATCCCTCGGTCGCGTTCGAGGCCGCCGGCCGTTCCCTAGCTCAGCCGCCGATGAGGTCCGCCACGGCTGCCCGCTCCTCGACCAGCTCCTGCTCGGTCACCTTCATGCGCGCACGCACGGCTTCGCTCACCTCGAGGCCCTCGACCACCTGGACGCGCCCGTCCTTGATCGTGACGGGGTACGAGTAGACGACGTCCGCCTCCACGCCGTAGGGGCCCGCACCCAGGGTCGGGATAGCCATGCTCACCCAGTCGCCCTCTGGTGTCCCCAGGGCCCAGTCGCGCATGTGGTCGATCGCGGCGTTAGCTGCCGAGGCGGCGCTGCTGGCGCCGCGCGCCTCGATGATCGCCGCGCCGCGCTTCTGCACCGTGGGGATGAAGGCCTCGCTCACCCAGGCCTCGTCCACGAGCTCGACCGCTCTGCGCCCCGCCACGGTCGCGTGGCTCAGGTCGGGAACCTGAGTGCTCGAGTGGTTGCCCCAGATGATCATGCGCTTCACGTCCGCGACCTTCGCGCCCACCTTCTTGGCCAGCTGGCTCAGCGCCCGGTTGTGGTCCAGCCGCGTCATCGCGCTGAACTGGGAGGGATCGAGGTCCGGGGCGTTGCGCATCGCGATGAGACAGTTCGTGTTCGCTGGGTTGCCGACCACTAGTACCTTGACGTCACGGGCGGCGTGCTCGTTCAGCGCCCGGCCCTGGGTCGTGAAGATCGCGCCGTTCGCTTGGAGCAGGTCCTTGCGCTCCATGCCCGGGCCGCGGGGCCTGGAGCCGACCAACAGCGCGTACTGGGCGCCGTCGAACGCGGTGTTCGGGTCGTCAGTGGCTTCGATGGCGTCGAGGAGCGGGAAGGCGCAGTCCTCCAGCTCCATGATCACGCCCTCGAGCGCCTTCATGGCAGGCGGGATCTCGAGGAGCTGTAGCCTGACGGGCTGATCCTTGCCGAGCATGTCGCCCGCCGCGATCCGGAACAGGAGGGCGTAGCCGATCTGGCCGGCAGCGCCGGTGACGGCGACGCGGACTGGCTGCTTCATCACATCACCTCGGGTTGGGCGTGGCTTCCCATGGCGGCTCTCCGCTCCAGGACAGGCGCCGGAGCCGCGACGTACGACGATGCTAGCACCGTCCTGGCCGCGCGTCCGCCGCGTTGTTTCACGTGAAACAACGCTGGTACGTGGGCGCGCTCCCGTGATCCGCGGGGCAGCCCACCGGAGCAGGGGGCTCCGTCTGCGGCGCCGGCGTGCGAGCGCGAGCACGGCGCCGACGCGGTTCGTTGCGGGCGAACCGGCGGAGCGAGGCGGCACCCGGGCCCGCGCGCGACCCGGTCCGCGGGGTGGGATCGCGCTCGACCCGCGGCCGTGGATAGGGCTCGGTCTAAGCCGGACCTGGGGGAGCGACCCGCGGGGCTCGGTTCCTGCCCTGGGGCTTGTCGAGCGGGGCTCGCTTCCTGCGATCGGGCTCCTCGAGCCTGGGCTTGTCGGGCGCGGCTCGGTTCCTGGGCGCGGGCTCGTCGGCTGCGCCTACGGCCTGTAGCCGATCAGGTCGAGCAGGCGCTGCAGTTCGTCCTCGCCGTGGAAGTGGAGCTCGATCTTCCCCCTCTTGCCGCCGGTGATGCGCACACGAGTGCCCGCGTACCTGCTTAGGTCCTCCTCGAGCCCACGGTACGGCGACACCCTTGGGCCCTTGCTGGCTCGGGCCGCGGGCCGCTTGAGCTGTTCGGCCTGCCTCACGGACAGACCCTTGCCGACGATCTCCTGGAACGCCCAGGCCCTGTCGACTTCGGGTTGGGCCAGGATGGCGCGGGCATGCCCGGCCGTGATGACCCCCTTCTCCAGGGCATCGAGCACCTCGTCGTCGAGCGTGAGTAGTCGCAGGGTGTTGGCTACCGCGCTCCGGCTCTTGCCCACGGCCTTGGCTACCTGTTCCTGGCTGAGGCCGAAGTCGAGGAGCTGCTTGTAGGCCCGGGCCTGCTCGACGTCGTTCAGGTCCTCGCGCTGAAGGTTCTCGACGATCGCGACCTCGAGCGCCTCCTGGTCGGACATCTCGCGGACCACGGCCGGGACGGTCTCCAGGCCCGCCAGGCGGGCCGCGCGCAGCCGACGCTCGCCGGCGACGACCTCGTAGCCGGCGCCCGTGGGTCGGACCAGGATCGGCTGCAGGACGCCACGCTCGCGGACCGAGTCGGCGAGCTCGGCGATCGAGGCCTCGTCGAACCGCTGACGCGGCTGTAGGGGCGACGCCGCCACCTTGGACACGGGCACCTGCTGGATGCCCTTGTCGACCTTCGGCAGGAGCGCATCCAGACCCCGTCCCAGTCCCCTAGCCTTGGCTGACACGCTCGATGACCTCCTCCGCCAGCGCCTGGTACGCCGCCGCTCCCATCGAGGTGGGGGCGTACGCGAGTATCGACTGACCGTACGACGGCGCCTCCGCCAGGCGCACCGTGCGTGGGATCACGGTGCGGAACACCAGGTCACCGAAGTGCCGCCGGACGTTCTCCTCGACCTCCTGCGAGAGCCGGGTCCTGCCGTCGTACATCGTCAGGAGGATCCCCAGGATCCGCAGGTCGCGGTTCAGCGAGCCCCGGACCCGCTCGATCGTCTCCATCATGCTGGCGATTCCCTCGAGGGCGTAGTACTCGGTCTGGAGCGGCACGATCAGCAGGTCGGCGGCCCCGAGCGCGTTGAGCGTGAGGGCGCCCATCGAGGGCGGGGCGTCGACGACGATGAAGTCGTAGTTGGGGCGCACACCGATGAGCGACCGGGCCAGCAGGGTAAGGTTCTCGCGGCTGGCGTCGAGCTCGACGGCGGCCCCCGCGAGGTCCCCGGAAGCCGCCAGCAGGTCGAGGTTCTCCGTGGTCGTCTTCATCGCCGCCTGACGGGCGGAGGCCCTGCCCGAGATCACGTCGTAGATAGTGTTCTCTGGGTCTGTAACGCCGACGCCGCTGCTGGCGTTGGCCTGAGGGTCGAGGTCGACGAGCAGCACGCGGCGCCTCTGGGCGAGGGCTGCAGCCAGGTTGACGGCCGTCGTCGTCTTCCCTACGCCGCCCTTCTGGTTGATCACCCCGATGATGGGCAAGCCTTGCCTCCGCGGAGTCGCAATGCGACGAGGCTACCATCGCGTCCCAGGCGCCGTTCCGCGGCCACGGCAAGCGCCGCGGCGGTCTCGGCCCCGGCTGTGTCTGCCTCCACCTCCGCGCCTCTCGGCGCCGTGCTCGGACGGCCCTCGGTGCTCGCGAGCACCTCGCGCAGCGGGTCCAGCTCCGCCAGCCAATCACGTCCCCGCCGGCTCACCAGGTAGCACGGATCGCGGTGCAGGTGACGGGTCATCTTCGCGATGGCGGCCAAGCTCGCTACGGCCTGTGCCGTCACGACGTCGGCACACATCCCATCGAGGTCCTTCACGTCGGCGCTCCAGACGCGTGCGTTGCGGAGACCCAGCTGGCCGACGACCGTGTCCAAGAAGGCCGCACGCCTGCGCCGACGCTCTACCAGGTGGACCGTGGAACCGGGGAGGGTCACCGCCAGCACGATGCCGGGCAGGCCTACACCTGAGCCCACGTCGACGATCGTGACCTCCGAGCCAGCGACCTGCGCGATCACCTCCGCGTACTGCCTGGCCTCCGCGATGAGCGTGGCGATCTCGCCCAGCGCGCGCTGGGACACGAGGTCGAGCGTCTCGTGATAGCGCTCGATGAGGTCCGCGTAGCGCTTCAGCTTCTCCTCGATCATCTGCTCTGAGCCCCGTTAAGACCGGCCGGCACGGCGTTCCCGCCTCGATGTTTCACGTGAAACACGGGCCGTCAGACCGCCTCCCAGCGTCCCTATGACACCATCATGGCCGCGGCACCCTGTCTCATGGCGCTCGCGCTCGCACGCGCGTACACGGTAGCGAGGGCCGCCGCGTCCCGGCGCGTAGCCGGTCGCGGCGAGAACGATGTCACCAGGCGGGCCCAGCGGGCTCGCGCAGCCCTCGAGCCCGCGGCGACGACGAGCGCCGTCCCTGAGACTCCCATGACGTGAGGTCGCACGCCAGGCATGGTCACGGCCGCGCCGGTCGCCCGGCCCAGGTCCTCGAGGCCGTCAGGCCCGCCCGGCCGCCGCCGTCAGGCCCGCCCGGCCACCGCTGGCCGGTCGCGGCCGGTACGCAGGTGGACCAGCAGGGCGGCGATGTCGCTGTCGCGTACACCGCGCAGCCTCTGCGCTGCGCCCAAGGTGGCCGGCCGTGCCCGCTCGAGCGCCTCCCTGCCTTCCGACGACAGGCTCGCCACCCGCGAGAAGTCGACGTGCGCGATCGACCGCGACTCGAACTCCGCGCGCTCCTCGAGGTGGCGCTTCGCCCGCTCTATGTAGGACGCGTAGCGCACCAGGGTCTCGACCTTGGCCTTCTCCCGGGCCGTGAGCGCGGGGTCGCCAGGGCCGATCATCGCGACGACGGACTCGTACGACTCACCGGGGCGGCACAGCACCTTCGTCGCGGGCTCCCCGCCGACCCGCGCCGTCTGCAGGCGCGCGACCTCCGCGGCCACCCGTGCCTCGGACGCCTTCACCTCGGCGAGGCGCTCGTCCGAGACGAGGCCCCAGGAGTGACCCACGGCGGCGAGGCGCTCGTCGGCGTTGTCCTGCCTGTGCAGCAGCCGGTACTCGTTCCGCGAGGTGAGCATCCTGTACGGCTCCTCGATGCCGCCGCGGACGAGGTCATCGATCATCACGCCGATGTAGCCCTGGTCGCGCCGGACCGTGACGCGCTCCATGCCCGCGGCGTAGCGGGCGGCGTTCACCCCCGCCACGAGGCCCTGCGCGGCCGCCTCTTCGTAACCGGAGGTGCCGTTGATCTGGCCGGCGGAGAACAGCCCGGGCAGGCGCCGCGACATCAGCGTGACGTCGAGCTGCGACGGCTCGATCGCGTCGTACTCGACGGCGTAGGCGTAGCGGTGGATCACCGCCCGTTCGAAGCCGGGCAGCGTGCGGATCATGTCGTCCTGCAGCACGGGCGGCATGGAGGACGAGAAGCCTTGGAGGTAGAGCTCGCTGGTGTCGAGGCCGTCCGGCTCGACGAACAGCAGGTGGTGGTCCTTGTCGGCGAAGCGCACGACCTTGTCCTCGATCGACGGGCAGTAGCGCGGCCCGCGCCCCTCGATCTCGCCCCCGTACATCGCCGACTCGTGCAGGTTGCGCAGGATCAGCTCATGGGTGGCAGGGGTGGTTCGGGTGAGCCACGTCGAGGTCCGCGTCATCATCGGCCCCGGCTTGCCGGTGAAGCTGTCGGGTGGGTCGTCCGAAGGGACCTCCTCGAGCTGCGAGAGGTCGACGGAGTCGGCCCGGATGCGAGGGGGCGTTCCCGTCTTCAGTCGCAGGAGCTGGTGGCCCGTACGCACCAGGCTCGCCGAGAGGTGACGGGCCGGCGGCTCGCCCTGCCGGCCCGCGGGCCGGCTCTGCTTGCCGTACCAGACGACGCCGGCGAGGAAGGTGCCCGTGCACAGGACGACGGCAGGGGCGCGCAGCTCACGCCCGTCGGTCGTCCTCACCCCGGCCACGGCGTCGCCCGAGACGAGCACGTCGGCCGCCTCGGCCCTGACGATGTCGATACCGGACGTGGACTCGACGAGCTGCCTCGCCGCGGCGGCGTACCCGTCCCGTTCGTTCTGCACCCTCAGGGAGCGCACGGCCGCACCCTTGCTGGCGTTCAGCGTACGGGTATGGATCGCCGTCGCGTCCGCGAGCTGACCCATCACGCCGCCCAGGGCGTGGACCTCGAACACCATCTGCGACTTGCCGGGCCCCCCGATGGCGGGGTTGCACGGCATCAGCCCGATCTTGTCGGGGTTCGGCAGCATCATCGCCACCCGCGCACCGAGTCGCGCGGCCGCGACCGCGGCCTCGATGCCCGCGTGGCCGCCGCCGATGACGATGACGTCGTAGGTGTTCACGGCCGCCTCCAGCCCAGGCCGCTACGTGAACGGCCTACTTTCTCAGTCATGTAGAGGCGGTGCGATCCACTCACGGCCCCGGAGTATAAGGGCGCTTGACGGACGTCCGCCTCGCGCGTGCGACCCAGCGGTCGGACCGACGCCAGCCGTGGGCCGCCGTGGGAGCGGAACCGGGCTCGCCGCGGTACGGGCGCCGCCAGGAGGCGGCCGGCCTCGGGCGGTCGTCGCCTCGGTCGCCGGGGCCCTCCGGCGTCGGCGCAGGGCTCGGGGCGTGGTGGTAGACTGCATGCCCGGCGTCAAGCCGCAAGGTCCGTCCAGCGCGAAAATCGCGTTCGCGACGGGCCTCGGCGCGACATCGGTGCCCAAGCAGACCCCGCCGGGCGATGGCCCGGCGTCCTACCACTAGAACCCTGGGGCCGGCCGCCGGTCGGCTTACGGGTGTCTCTGGTGGCGGCAGGAGTCGGGTCGGTGGTGCCAGCCTCCCTCCGGCGAGCCGCGGTGCACCGCGCTTGGGCGGCGAAGGGACGGTTGGTGGTGGCCGGTCAGGACCGCGGGATCTGGGACGACCTCATGCAGGTGGTGCGCCAGCGCATCCCCGAGGTCGAGTTCAGGACCTGGTTCAACCAGGTCACCCCGCTGGGCTTCGTCGACGGCGCGTTCGTGATGGGCGTGCCTCACACGTTCGCCCGCGACTGGCTGCGCTCGAAGTACACGCACGTCCTCGAGCTAGCTCTCGCCGAGCTGGGCGCGCAGCCCCCGCGGGTGGCGTTCCAGGTGACGGGCCCGAAGAACGCCGAGCAGCAGGACCTCTTCGGCGGCGTCCTAGGCACCGACCAGCCCCCGGCGCCGAGCCGAGAGACGGCCAAGACGGCCCCCGCCGCGCCAGCCGCGACCACGGCACCGGAAGCGCCGCAGACCAAGCCCAACGGCGTCCGCCAGCAGGCGGGCCGCGTCCTGCCGCAGCTCAACCCGAAGTACGTCTTCGACAACTTCGTGGTGGGGCCCAACAACCACCTGGCCACGGCCGCGGCGCGCGCCGTGGCGGCGTCGCCTGGTCAGACGTACAACCCGCTCTTCCTCTACGGGGAGTCCGGGCTCGGCAAGACGCACCTGATGCAGGCCGTCGGCCACGCGGTCATCGAGACGTTCCCCCACCTGACGGTCGAGTACGTGACGACCGAGAAGTTCACCAACGACCTGATCGACGCCATCCAGGACAAGCAGATGGCGCAGTTCAGGGAGCGCTACCGCAGCACCGACGTGCTGCTCATCGACGACATCCAGTTCCTGGCGGGCAAGGAGCGCACCCAGGAGGAGTTCTTCCACACGTTCAACACGCTCTACGAGCTGGGCAAGCAGATCATCGTCACCTCCGACAGGCCGCCCAAGGACATCCCGACGCTCGAGAAGCGCCTGCGGAGCCGCTTCGAGTGGGGTCTGATCACGGACGTCTCACCGCCCGAGCTGGAGACGCGCATGGCGATCCTGCGCAAGAACGCCGAGTACCGCGGCGTGAAGCTGCCGCAGGACGTGATCGACTACATCGCGCGGCACGTGACCTCGAACATACGTGAGCTCGAGGGCGCCCTCGTGCGCACGATCGTCTACGCCTCGATGAACCAGGTCCCGCTGAACCGCCAGACGGCGGCCAAGGCCCTGTCGGACGTCTTCGCCCCGAGCGAGGAGACGCTCACGATGGAGGACGTCCTCGCCAAGGTCGCCCAGCACTTCGGCGTGGACCCTGAGGCCCTGAAGGGCAAGGGCCGGCGCAAGGAGCTGGTGGTGCCCCGCCAGGTGGCGATGTACCTGATCCGCGAGCTGACGACCCACTCCTTCCCCGAGATCGGCCGCTTCTTCTCCGACCGCGACCACTCGACCGTCATGTACGCCGTCCAGAAGGTCGCCGAGGCGATCGAGGAGGACTCGGAGCTCGACCGGATCGTCCGGTCGCTGCGCGACTCCCTCGTCTAGGGCTCGGTCGGCCGACCGCCGCGTCCGCGCCCGCCTGCGGCACGGGCCGGCGGCACGGCGCGGCCGGCCGCGACCCCTGGCCGCCGTTCCGGACCGACGTCGCGCTGGGTGCCGAACGCAGCCCCGGAGGGGACGCAGAGAGCCCCGCTCGCCGCGCCGCCGGCCGGCCGGACCAACGCGACGCGACGTCGCCGGATCGTGGCAGTCAGCACGCCCGCTCGGATGGGCTGTGGATAACCCTGCCGACAACCTGTGACACCGGTTGGTCACTCCCTGGGGAGAACCGCCGCGGCGAACCCGGTTGTGGAAGCCTGCTGCTAACCGACCACCTCCTCCACAGCTCGGGCCCGGTAGTCCACAGACCCGTCCACAGGCCGGCTCCGCTCCACGACGAGTATGGGGGCGGTTCTCCCCACCCTCCACAGGCCCTATGACTAGTGCTGGGTACTTCTAGGTACGGACGCAAGACCCCTAGGCACAGGCCCAACTTGCCTGGGTCCGAACCCCAGCGGAACAGATCCGAGACAAGAAGCGTGAACACTGCCTGACCCGCTCGTCCCCACGAGCCCTCGCACCAGGTGCCGAGCTCGAGCTCGCCCGAGCGACGCGAGGGCCGGGACCTCGGCCTAGCCGGCACGACGGTGCGCGGAGCGTCGGTTATGCTCTGTACGGCTCGTCTCGGCCGCTCGTCGCGGCCGGTGCGCGCCCTGCGACCGTGCCGGAGCGCGGGTCGGCGCCCGCGCGGCCGCGACGCGCCTGGCGCCCAAGCGTCCTGGGCCCCACCGGGAGTCTGACTGTGAGAGTGAACGTCCCGAAGAAGACACTCGCCGACGTGCTGTCGAACGTCGAGCGCATAATCCCGGCGCGGTCGTCGAACCCGGGCCTCAGCCTGCTGCGGATCGACCTGGAGGAGGGGCGTCTCGTCCTCTCCGGCAGCAGCCTAGACATCGACGTCAGGGCCGTGGTCCCGGCCGACGCCAAGGGCGGCGGCTCGCACGCGGTGGTCGGCCACGTCTTCAGCATGGTCGTGAGGTCGCTCCCCGCCGACGACGTCGAGCTCGACTTCACCGACAGCGAGCTGCAGATCACGTCCGGCAGGTACACCACGAAGCTCCAGCTCGTCGCCGCGAGCTCGTCGCCGGTTGTGAGCTTCCCCCAGGACTTCCCCGGTGCCATCGACGCGCAGCGGCTCAAGCACGCCCTTACGTCCGCGCGCTACGCCGCGGCGGTCGCCGACTTCCAGCAGGTGTTCCGCGGCGTCAAGCTCGAGATGGCGGACGACAGGTTCCGGGCCGTGGCCACGGACGGCTTCCGCCTCGCCTACTACGACCTGGGCGTCGGCTCCGGCCTACACGGAGACGTCATCGTGCCGGCGCGCAGCATCGATGAGCTGGTACGGGTCCTGGGCGAGGGCGAGGTGCGCCTGGCGCTCGGGGGCGGGCAGCTGAGCGTCAGCCACGGCGACTACACGCTGAACCTGAAGCTGATGGAGGGGACGTTCCCCGACTACGAGCGCGTGATCCCGAAGGACTTCCCCATCAGCATCTCGCTCAGCGCCGCCCGCCTGTCCGAGGCCGTGAACCGGGTCGCGCTGATGGCCGACAAGACGGCGAACAACCGCGTCGACCTGTTCGTCAAGGACGGCACCGTGACGATCACGGCCGAGGGGAGCTACGGGCGCAGCCAGGAGGAGCTGCCGGTGATGCAGGAGGGCAGGGACTCCGAGATCGCCGTCGCCTACAACGCTCGCTTCCTCGTCGACGCCCTCGGGCCGATCGGGGGCGACGTGCGGCTGATGTTCTCTGGAGCGAGCTCCTCTCCGAGCGTCGTGCGGGACCTGGCGGACGACAACTACCTCGCCATGGTCGTCCCGCTGCGGACGAGCTGAGCGGTCCGCCGGCGGGACGGCGCGCCGGTCGACCACGCCTGCGACCCACGACAGGCACACGCGGCCCGGCAGGAGCCGGGCCCCGGAGGTGACGATGACGATCATCGAAGACGTGCGCGGCATCGAGCTGCTCGACTCCCGCGGGAACCCGACCGTGGGCGCGGTGGTCACGCTCTCGAGCGGCGTCCAGGGCATGGCGGCGGTGCCGTCGGGCGCGTCGACCGGCGCGCACGAGGCCGTCGAGCTGCGCGACGGCGACGAGCGCTACCTGGGCAAGGGCGTGCTGCGTGCCGTGAAGAACGTCAACGAGCGCATAGGCCCCGAGGTCCTGGGGCTGGACGCGCTCGACCAGCCTGCGGTCGACCGCGCGATGATCGCCCTTGACGGCAGCCCGAACAAGGCCGAGCTGGGCGCGAACGCGATCCTGGCGGTGTCGCTGGCGGTGGCGCGGGCGGCGGCCGAGACGCTCGGGACGTCGCTGTACCGCTACCTGGGCGGCAGCAACGCGAAGGTGCTGCCGGTGCCGCTGATGAACGTCATCAACGGCGGCAAGCACGCCGACAACGACGTCGACATGCAGGAGTTCATGCTGGCGCCCTACGGCTTCCCGGACTTCAGGACGGCTCTGCGCGCCGGCGTCGAGACCTTCCACCACCTCAAGAAGGTGCTGAAGGCCCGCGGGTACGACACGAACGTCGGCGACGAGGGCGGGTTCGCGCCGGCGCTGAAGAGCAACGTCGAGGCCGTCGAGGTGCTGCTCGAGGCCATCGAGAAGGCCGGCTACATGCCCGGCGAGGAGATCGGCATCGCCCTCGACCCGGCGTCGACGGAGTTCTTCGAGGACGGCGTCTACCACCTGCGGTCCGAGGGGCGCCGCCTCGACAGCGACGAGATGATCGGCTTCTGGGAGGACTGGGTGTCCAGGTACCCGATCGTCTCGATCGAGGACGGGCTCGCCGAGGACGACTGGGAGGGGTGGGCCAAGCTCACCCAGAGGCTGGGCGGCAAGGTCCAGCTCGTGGGTGACGACCTGTTCGTCACGAACGTCAGGCGGCTGCGGCGTGGCATCGACGAGTCGGTGGCCAACGCGATCCTCGTCAAGGTCAACCAGATCGGCACGCTCACCGAGGCGATGGACGCGATCGAGATGGCCAAGGCCGCCGGCTACCGCAACGTCATCTCACACCGCAGCGGCGAGACCGAGGACACCTTCATCGCCGACCTGGCGGTGGCCGTGAACGCCGGGCAGATCAAGACGGGCTCCGCTTCCCGCTCCGACCGCGTGGCGAAGTACAACCGCCTGCTCGCCATCGAGGCCGAGCTGGGCGACGGAGCGCGCTTCCTCGGCAAGGCGGCGTTCCGGTCGTGACGCTCCAGGGCCACGACGTGAGACGCAGCACGAAGATCGTCGCCACGCTGGGCCCGGCGAGCTCGTCGCCCGACGTGGTCCTCCAGCTGATAGAGGCCGGCGTCAACGTCTTCCGCCTCAACTTCTCGCACGGCAAGCGCGAGGACCACCGCAACGTCGTCAACATCATCCGGCAGACGGCAGACCACATCGGCGCCTGCGTGGGCATCCTGCAGGACCTCCAGGGGCCGAAGATCCGCGTCGGCGTGTTCGAGAAGGGCGCGGTAGAGCTCGTCGAGGGCCAGGAGTTCTCGCTCACCTGCGACGACCCCTCGCCGGGCGACGAGACGCGCGTGGGCGTCACGTACGAGGGCCTGTGCGGCGACGTGAAGGTCGGCGACGTCCTGCTGCTCGACGACGGCCGGCTCTCCGTCGAGGTGGTGAGCGTGAAGCGCGGCGTCATCACGACCCGCGTGCTGATCGGCGGCCGGCTCTCCAACAACAAGGGCATCAACATCCCGGGGGCGCAGCTCTCGATCCCCGCGCTCACCGACAAGGACGTCGAGGACCTGAAGTTCGGCGCCGAGCTCGACGTCGACTGGGTGGCGATGAGCTTCGTGCGCAACCGCGACGACCTGCTGCTGGCGCGGCACTACCTCGCCCGCGCGGGCTCCCAGGCGCGCCTCATGGCGAAGATCGAGAAGCCCAGCGCCGTCGACCGCTTCGACGAGATCCTCGCCGAGGTCGACGGGATCATGGTCGCGCGCGGCGACCTCGGCGTCGAGATGCCGCCGGAGCGGGTGCCGCTGATCCAGAAGCGGATGATCAGGGCGTGCATCGAGGCGGGCAAGCCGGTGATCACGGCGACGCAGATGCTCGAGTCGATGGTCCATAACCCCACGCCGACCCGCGCCGAGGCCTCGGACGTCGCCAACGCGATCTTCGACGGCACCGACGCGGTGATGCTGTCGTCCGAGACGGCCGTGGGCGAGTACCCGGTCGCGGCCGTGCGGATGATGGACCGCATCGCGCGCTCCGTCGAGGCCGACGAGAACTACCGCCGGATCATGCGCCAGCACGTGCCGAAGTCGGACGCCACTACCGCGGACGCGGTGGCCCTGGCTGCGGTCGAGATGGCCTACAACCTCGACGCCAAGCTGATCGTCACCTTCACCTCGAGCGGCACGACGGCGACCCGCGTGTCGCGCAACCGCCCGCCGACGCCCATCCTCGCGATCACCCCGAACCCACGCGCCGAGCGCCAGCTGGCCGCGGTGTGGGGAGTCGTGAGCTACCTGACCGAGGACGTTCACGACACCGAGGAGATGGTCGCCACGGCGACGCGCGCGATCACCGAGAAGCGGATGCTCGAGCCGGGCGACCGCTACGTGATCACGGCCGGTGTGCCCTTCGGGATGCGCGGCACCACGAACCTGATCCGCGTCGAGAGGTACCGCCCGCAGCAGTGAGGGGCGCGTCGCGTCGGCGGCCCTGAGGCGGCGTACCGCCCGCAGCCGTGAGAGGCCGGTGATGCCCGCGGCGGTGAAGGGCCCGTACTGCCCTCAGCAGCGAGCGGCCGGGACCGCCCTGAGCGCTTGGTCGCGCGTGCAGCCCGCAGCGATGAGCGGCGCGGCAGCTACTCGCTGCCGGTGTTTCACGTGAAACATGGCCGTCCCCGAGGGGACGGCCATGAGCGCGTTCGGTTCCGGTGCGGCTTCGGGCGGCCGGTGGGCGGCTCCGTTGCGTGGCGAGCAGGCGCGGGCCGGCGGCCGGTTGCCTACTTGCCGTCTGCGCGGGGGCACGCGACGGCAGCGCCCCGCGCTCCGTCAGGCGAGCGCCAGACGGATCCCCCGGGCGCCGCGCCGGACGGCGCCCGCGCCCCTCACGCTCCCGTGCCCGTGCCCGGGCCTACGCCTCAGCCGAACTCGGCTACGACGTTGACCTTGATCGGGATCCGCACCTCGGGGTGCGGACGGTAGACGACCTCGTGCTCGCCCGTGACCTTGATCGGTTCGGGGAGCAGGAGCTTCTTGCGGTCGATCTCGACGTCGTAGGTGCTCTTGAGGGCCTCGGCGATGTCCTTGTTGCCGACCGAACCGTAGATGCGGCCCTCACCGGCGCGCACGCGGATGGTCAGCTCGGCGTCCTTGAGCATCTCGGCGAGGCGTTCAGCGTCGGCCTTGCGCTCGGCGAGCTGCTTGGCCCTCTGCGCGAGGCGCGCCTGCAGCTCGGCCTGGTTGGCCTTCGTGGCCGGGAGCGCTAGCCCCTGAGGGATCAGCCAGTTGCGCGCGTAGCCGTCCTTGACGGTGACGAGCGCGCCGGCCTCGCCCAGGTTGTCGACCGGTTCAAGCAGGATGACGTTCACTTCCGGACCAGCTTCTCCGTGATCGGGATGATCGCGAGGATGCGGGCGCGCTTGATCGTCAACGCCAGCCTGCGCTGGTACTTGGCGCTCACCCCGGTGCGACGACGGGGCAGGATCTTGCCGGTATCGCTGATGAAGCGCCGCAGCATCTTGGCGTCGTGGTAGTCCGTGACCTCGAGCTCGCCCGAGGCGAACGGGCAGACCTTCGGCCTACGCCCGCGGCGACCGCCGCCGCGGCGGCGCTTCGACTCTCTCGCTTCCTTTGCCATCTAGAAGGGTAAGTCCTCTTCTGGTGGGAACTCCTCGTCGATGTCGAGCCTCGACGTGCTCGCCTGGGCGACCGCTTCCTGTTGACGCGGTCGGGTCCCGGCCCCACCCGTGCCGGGACCGCGAGTGAGGAACTCGACGCGCTGCCCTTCCACGCGCGTCGTGAACCTGCGGTTTCCGTCCTTGTCGGTCCAGGAGTCGTTGACGAGGCGGCCGACGACGAACACGGGGTCGCCCCGCTTCAGCTCGCCGGTGGCCTCGGCCAGCTCGCGCCACACGTTCACGTCGACGTAGCTGGTCCTCTCCTGGTCCTCGCCTCCGCGGCCGCGGAAGCGCTCGTTGACGGCGACGCTGAACCGCGTCACCGCGCTGCCGTTCGGCGTGTAGCGCAGCTCGGCGTCGCGGGTCAGGTTGCCGATGATCATCACCTGGTTCAGGGCGTTGCGCAGCCGCTCCTGGCCCCTGGCGTCGACGACGGTGGCGTCGTCCCCGCGCGGGCCGAAGGTAAGGACCTCGACGCGGTTCGCGTTCACGTCGAGCGCCGAGCGCTTCTGGCCGTCCTGAGACTCCCAGGTGCGGTAGTTGAGGCGCCCCTCGACGAGCACCGGCGTGCCGGCCTGCAGCTGGTTGACGAGCTGCTCGGCCTGGGCTCCGAAGAGCGTGACCCGGTGGTACCAGGCCAGCTCGCGGGGCCGGTCGTCGTCGCCGACGACGTGGTCGTTGCCGGCGAGGTTGAGCTCCAGGATGGCCAGCCCGTTCTGCGTGTAACGCAGCTCGGGTGCCTGCACCAGTGTGCCTACCAGGTAGACCGTGTTCAGTCCTCTAGCCATCGGAGCTCTCCTATGGGGCGCTTGGCGCCGGGGTCAGGCCCCTGCCGCGGCTTCCGCGGGCTGCTCGGCGGGGGACTCCTCTGCCGGCGACGCCTTCTTGGTCTTCCACTCGGGCCGGTCCTTCACGACGAGCACACGCATGACGTTATCGCGCTGGCGCAGGGCGGCCTCGATGGTCTTTGGAGCCGTGCCGGGCAGCATTACGCGATAGATGAGATAGTGCCCCTCGTTGAACTTGCGGATCTGGTACGCGAGGCGGCGCGTGCCCCACTCGTCGAGCTCGAGGATCTGGCCCCCGGCCCTTTCGACCTGAGCGGCGACCGCGTCCTTCTCAGCCTGTAGCTGGGTCTCGTTCAGATGCGGTACCAGGATCACGTTGAGGTCGTACTTGGCGAGTTTCATCTGCACCTCCTTCCGGTTGATGTCTGCGCGTCCCCCGGCCGGAGGGCCGCCTCGGCCGCTGGATCGGCGGGCGACGACGCGGCAAGCTGAGAGTCTAGCACGAACGGCCGCTCTCGCGCGCAGGGCCGCACTGCATCCGACTGCGCCGCGCTCAACCCGCCTGGGCCGCTCTCCACCCGACTGGGCGGCGCGAAGGGACGAGCGCACGTGACGCGCCGGAGCCTAGCGACGAGCGCGTACGAGGGCCCGACCGCGCGAGCCGCGGAGGGAGGACGGCGGCTCGCGCGGCGGTGTCCGCACGTGCGCTCAGCGCACCCCAGGCTCTTGGCGCTTCACCAGGCGCAGTGGCTCGGTGAGCCCCACGCGGCGCAGGGCGCCCGCGTGCTCGTAGGTGACGGTCGGGAAGGCGAGCAGGTACTCGAGCGGGCGCCGGAAGGACCACGCGCCGAGCGCGATCAGCGCCGTGGAGTACGGCCCGAGGGCGAGGTCGAGCGAGGCGGCGTCGCGCACGAAGAGCGGCGGCGCGGGCCCGTCCGCGCGCCAGTAGGGGCGCACCGCCGGCCGACCCGGGTCCACCGCGCCCCGGGCGCCGGCCTCGCTCCAGCCGCGGATGGCGGCCCGCCACTCGGGCCAGGAGTCGGCGCTGCCCACGCCGGCGACGACCCTGCCCGTCGCCGCGGAGGCGGGAGCGTAGCCCACCGACCTCAACGTGACGGGCTCGTCCCAGGTCCACAGGAGTAGGACCGCGTACACCCCCGTGTGAGCCGGCTCCGGCACGAGGACGACGGCGAGCGGACGGTCGTCCCCGGCGGGGCCGTCCACCTGCTCGACCTCGAGCCGGCCCAGCGCCCACGCCGCCTCGCGCCAGGACCGGCAGGTGACGCGGGCACGGGCGAACGCCTCGCGCCGCGGTCCGCGGGCGGCGGCTCCCGGGCCGCCGTCGGCGTCCGAGCTGCCGCGACCGCCGTCCGCGGACCCCGGTCGGTCAGGGCCGGCGGACGCGGCGACGAAGCCCGCGCCGACGTCGAGCGCGGACGCCTGGTCTTGGGCGCCGGGCAGCGATAGGACGGCCGAGCCGTCGAGCGCGAAGGCTAGGGGCGGAGGGGCCAGGCCCAGCAGCGCGGCTAGCGCCTGCCCGCTCTCCAGGACCACGCGCGCGGGCGGGTCGTCGCGGTCGCAGGGAGCGGCCTCCAACCAGACCCTCGCGTCGGCCGGCGACGCCCAGCCGTAGTACACGCCGCGCGGCCCGACGGGGGTCCGGCCGGTGCCGGCGGCGACCGCGTCGCCGAGACGGGGGACCCCGGGCCACGGAGCCGCGAGCCCCGCCAGGGCCGCCGCGCCGAGCAGCAGGCGAGTCACCGTCGCGCTGCGCCGCGGGCAGCGTCGGGGGCTCATCCCGGCCCGGCCGCCGGCAGCAGGCCGCAGTGCCTGGCAACGTCGATCGCGGCGGCCAGCTCGCCCAGCCTGCCCAGCGCGGCCTCGAGCCGCAGCCGGGCTAGGGCCAGCTCATGCTCAGCCGCGAGCTCCTGCCAACCAGGACCCCAGGGCGACGCGGCCAGGGCCTTCGCCCGCGCCGGCGCCATCGCCGTGGAGCGGTCGAGCAGCTCCCAGGCGAGGGCGCGCTCGGCGGCCTCCCGCTCCGTGCGCGCGGCCGCCAGGGCGCGCAGGAGGGCCCGCGCCTCGTCGGCGATCAGGTCCAGCTCGTCCGCGAGCTGCTCGCCCGCGTCGACGACGGTAGACGGGCCCGACCTGCCGGGCGGCCACGAGACCTGCAGCTCCTGGAACGCGCCGCCGGCGTTCGCGCCGGCGCTCAGGCTCCCGCCCAGGGGCCAGCCGCGCGGCAGCAGCAGGCTCGCTTCCAACCCCAACGTAGCCGTCGCGTGGGCGCCTCCCGCGCCCAGCCCGCCGGCCAGGGGCAGCGTCCCGTCGAGCCGGCCGGAGAGCGTCACGGTCAGCTCCGGCGCGCGGTCCAGCTCCGCTGCCCGGCTCGCCTGGGCGTGCCTGGCGTGGGCGACCCGGGCCGCGGTGGAGCCGGCCACGCAGGCCCCGACCGCCTCCTCGAGGCCCAGGCGCGCGCCGGCGCGCTCCGCCAGGGCGAACGACGCGGCCAGCGCCCGCTCCAGTTCCGCGGGCGGGGGCGGGATGAGCGCGAGGCCGTTAACGACCAGCCGGCGCGAGAGGCGCCGTGCGGCGTCCCCCTTCACGGCGACGAGCCAGCGGGCGGCCTGCCCCACCTGCCAGGAGGCCTCGTACGCCTCCCGCCGGTCGGCGGGCAACGGCAGCGGGTCCGCCGCCGCCGCCACCGCGGCCGCGCGGCTCGCCAGCTCCTCCGCCTGCTCGGCGGCCGGCGCCAGCACGGCCAGGGCGGCGAGGTCGTGCAGCAGCGAGGCCAGCGCCGCCTCGCGCGCCGCGACCGCGTGGAGGGTACGCAGCTCGAGCTCCGCGGCCGCCGAAGCCTGGCGAGGAGCGGCGGTCGCGTCGAAGAGCGGTACGCGGACGTCCAGGCCCAGGGCGAGCTCCGGGCCGCCCGCAGCGAGGTCCAGGCGCTCGCGCAGCGATAGCCGCGGCAGGCTCGACAGCGCCGCCTCGAGCACGGCGGCCTCGGCGTGGGCCAGGCCCTCCCGCTCGGCCAGCGGGCTCCGGTACGTCTCCGCGAACGCGGCGAGGTAGTCGGCGACGGACACGAGGGCCCCGGCGTACCTGCGCCCGCCCTCCGCCGAGGGCTCTCCGCCGTCGAAGCGCTCGCGCGCGAGCTCGAGCGTCCCGGGAGCCGGCTGCCGGCCGGTCACGGTGAGCGCGCCGTCGCCAGGGGGCTCGGCCGCTGTGGCGAGGGCCACGGTCGCCACGAGGCACGCCGCCAGCCTGCGGAGGCGGGGCCGCGCCCCCGAGCGCACTGCGTAGGGCAGGTACCCGCCCACGGCTAGTCGACGCCCCATAGCGCCGTGACCGCGTCGAAGCGGACCGTGTAGGTCCGGCCGTCCTCCTCGACCAGGAGCGCCGGCTGGACGGCCGCGGCGCCCGCGTCCTGGGACAGGGTCGCGGCGGGGTCGACCACGACGGCGACCCTGAGAGACCCGCCCGGAGCGAGCTCGACGCCCAGTTCCGCCGAGATCGGCTCGAGCCCTTCGAGGCTCCCGGGGACGCCTTCGCTAGGGAGCGCGAAGGCCTCGAAGCCGAGCCTGCGCAGCTCGGCCAGAGCGGGGAAGCCGACGACGGTGACCGCGGCGTCGCCCTCGTTGGCGACGGTCAGCTCCATGTAGGGCGCCGGCGGGTGCGAGTCGTCGGGGCCGTACGGCCCGCGGCCCATACGGTCGACCGCGTAGCTGGACCGGAGGCGCGTCCCGGAGTACGCCGGCGCCCCGGGGCGGTGGAACGCGAGCCCCACGGACACGCGGTCCACCGAGGCCCCGTCCTCGAAGGTCAGCACCACGGTGCCGGTGCACGCTTCGCCCCGGCCGAGCGCCGGTCCGGTCTCCCCGCCCACGCCCAGCTCGAGCACGAGGTGGCCCGCCGCGTCGTCCCAGCGGACCGCGAGCGGGCGCAGGCAGGCCGCGTCGGACCGCGAGGTCACGGAGCCCCATGCTCCGAGCCGCGGCGGAGGCAGGCTCACCTCGGCGCGGAACGGCCCTGCCGAGGGCGGGAGGACCTGGAAGTGCACCGCCACGAGCCTCGCGCCCGTCTCCTCGGTGCCGGTCGAGCCGCCTCCCTGGGCGCTCGCCGCGCCCGCGATCAGGGCGGTGAGGAGCGCGCCGACGCGTAGGGCGGCACCGGCGCCGCGTCGACGAACGGCCAGAGATGGTGACCTGCGCATGGGTCGTCTCCTCGCGCTGCACCGGGGCGGCCCGTCGCGTGCGGGCCGCCCCGAGACCGAGACCTCAGTTGCCGTAGACCGTCACCGGCGAGAAGCGCGACCAGTACCGCTCGCGGCGGCCGGTGTCCCGCTGTCCGGTGTCCTCAGACGTCCCGTTGCTCAGCAGCGCGTAGCGGCCCATGGTCACGGTCGTGACCTGGCGCATGTCGCCCTTGTAGATCTTCACGCGCCAGCCCGGGTCGAGCTTCCCGCTCAGCTTCACGCTCGTGGCGCAGTGGTAGGTGGTGCCGATCGACACGTTGAACCCGGTGGTGATGCCGACACCGCCAGACACCCACTTGTAGCGGCAGTTGTCGCTGGCGGTCACCTCCCAGGGCCGGACCTGGTTGCCGTAGACGTTCGAGATCTCCGTCACGATCGAGTACGAGAGCTGCTCCGCGGCGCCGTCGACCTGCTTGACCTTCCGCCACTCGTAGCCGATCGTGCGCACCGGCTGCGGTTCGGGCTCGGGCTGCGCGGGCTCGTCGTCGCACTTGGTGATGCACCCGCCGCCCACCACGGCGCCGAGCTCCGACGCTGCCAGGGGCTCCAGCCGGGGTGCGTCGCCGGCCCCGCCGAAGGCGTGGCTGCCCCCCAGTACCGCGATGGTAGACACGACCAACCAGAGAAGTGAACGCTTCACGCGCGACCTCCTTGCGCGAGCGAGAGAGGGCTTAGGCCGGTCCCTTGTGTGCGGTGCCTCCTCTCCGCAGCACGGCGGCCAGGCCGCCGGTGAGGATCGCGTTCGCGGCGCCGAGCCACTCGCCCACGGCCACGTAGGGCGTGTCGCCATCTCCGGGGACGACGACGGCCCGCAGCGCCCCCGCCGCCAGCGGGGGCAGCCGCGCCGCCACGCGCCCTGACGGCAGGACGACGGCCGAAGGGCCCGTGTTCGCCGCCACGACGACGGGCACGCCCGTCTCGACGGCGCGCAGGCGAGCGACCGTCAGGTGCAGCTCGGGGACGTCCGAGCCGGCGGCGAAGGCGTCGTCGGTGATCACGACGAGGAGCCGCGCGCCTGCCCTGACGGCGGCGCGGGCGTCGGACGGGAAGAGCGCGTCGTAGCAGACGAAGACCGCGAGCGGGACGCCGGCGACCGACGTGAGGCCCGGGCCGGGACCCGCCGCGAACCCGTCCTCGGCGATCGGCACCGGCCGCCGCTTGGCGTAGACGTGGACGAGCTCCCCGCCGGCCAACAGGAACGCCGAGTTGGTGCGCGCGCCCGCGCCGACGAACCCCGCCGCCGGAGCGCCGAACAGGACCGCACCGAGGTCTCCCCAGGCCGCTCCGGCCTCCGCCGCCGGTTCCGCGGCGGAGCTGGCGTCGACGGTGCCCGGCCACGCGGCCTCTGGGAGGACGGTCAGGTCGGCCTCGCCGGAGGCCAGCGCCGCGATGCGCGCCAGGAGCCAGGCGCGAGCGCCGGGCGAGCGCGAGGCGGCGAAGTAGGCGGAGTCGGGCAGGTTCGGCTGGACGACCTCGACGACGAGGCCGGCGGCGCCGGCGGTCGACCCGGACGGCGGCGCCGCGAGGTGATGCGAGGCCACCGGCGCGCCCGCGGGGCCCGCGCCGCCGAGCGCGAGGAGCCCCGTGGCCGCGGCGAGGGCCCGGCGGCGGAGGGCCGGGCGGACCCGCGCCGCGTGCCGCGCGGCCAGGACCGCCGCGGCGAGGCAGCAGTTGGCGAGCAGGACGAGGTGGCTCACGGCCGCGACCGAGCCGAGCCGCGCGACCTGGGCCGTCGGGAGGTCCGCCTGGCTGTAGCCGATGAAGGCCAGCGGCAGCGCGTACGGGCCCAGCAGCTCCGGCCGCGACGGCAGCCACTCGGCGGCCGACCACAGGCTCGGCAGCGCGGCCAGCGTGAGGGCCGAGGCGCCGGCGGGGGACAGGCGGCGCTCGAGCGACCGGCGCAGCCGGACGGCCAGCGCGCCCGCCGGTGCGTGAGGCAGGCACGCCGCGAGCGCCACGACCAGGTGACCGCCCGGGAACAGGCCCTGCGCGGCCTCGTACGCCACGCTCGCCGCGCCGAGGGACGCGGTCGCGGCGACGACGGCACCGTGCCGCGCCCGACGGGCGCGCAGCAGCGCCAGGCACGCCGGAGCGTAGGCGGCGAGCGCCAGCGCGCCGAGGCCCCAGGGGCGCCCCGCGACGGCGGCGAGGACCGCGGTCAGCGCCGCCGCCGGCACGAGAGCGGCCACGCCCGCCCGCTCGGCCCCGGTCGGCCGCCCCGGCCCGGCCGGGAGGCCCTCGCGGAGACGTGCGGGAGAGGCCATCACACGCCCTCCCAGCGCGGGACGAGGGCCTCGTCGAGCAGGAAGACCCGGCCGGAGTAGTGGCGCAGCAGCTCCGCCGCGGGAGCGGCGACGCCCCCGGCGGCGGGGTCGGCGACGACGGCGTGACGGCCGCCGAGCGCCACCACGACGACGAAGTGGCCCCTGCCACCGCGCTCCAGGTGCGCGACGAAGGGGGTCCGTAGCGCGCCCAGCCGCTCCCGTGGGACCGAGTACCAGGCGCCGCCGACCCCGTGCAGGTCGGCGAGGCGCGCGAACTCGGCGAGGCTCACCCCTCCCGGGCCGAGCGCCGCCCGCGCCGTGACCTCGTCGAGGGGGACGGGGCGACCGGCCCACGCGGCCAGCGTCGCCACGAGGGCGGGGCCGCAGTCGACCTCGCCCCGCTGGCGCACGACGACCATGGGGTCGAGCGGCACGGGCGCGGCCCGCCACGCCGCGGTGGCTCGCGCGCCGGCGGCCGTGGGTGCGGCCAGGAGCGCGGCGGCGAGAGCGACCGCGGCTGCCGCGACCGGCCGGCTCCGCTGCGGTGCGGCGAGGGCGGGACGGGTCATGCCGGCAAGCTAGCGGGGCGGTCCGCCGGCCCACGCGGACCCCTTGGGAAGCTGCCTAGCCCCTCTAGTCGTCCCGACCCGTGCGCCCGGGAGGCGCCGGCCCTGACGAGGCTCGGGCCCTGCCGAAGCTCCTTAAGCCCGGGCCCCTGGGGATGGTGCCGGCCGCTCCGGCCCTACCGGACCGTCACCCCGCCGGCGCCGCGGTGGGGGCCTCGGCGAGCCGACCGGGTCCTCTGCGGCCCAGGCGCGGCTGCCAGCCGAGGAGGCGCAGGCCGTTCAGCACGACGAGGATCGTGCCGCCCTCGTGACCCAGCACGCCCAGGGGCAGGGGCAGGCGGCCGAGGAGCGTGAACACGACCATCACCGCCATGATCCCGAGCGCGAAGTAGAGGTTCTGCTTGATCACGCCGTTCGCGGTCCGCGCCAGCGCGTGCGCGTGGGGGAGCCTCTCGAGGTCGTTCGAGAGCAGCGCGACGTCGGCGGCCTCGAGGGCGGCGTCGGTGCCGGCGGCGCCCATCGCCACGCCGACGGAGGCGGCGGCCAGCGCGCCCGCGTCGTTCACGCCGTCGCCGACGAACGCCACCGTGCCCTCGCGGGCGAGGGCCGTGACGAGCTCGACCTTCTGGGTGGGCAGGAGCTCGGCGTGGACGTCCTCGGCCCTGATCCCGACCTCGGCCGCCACGGCCCTGGCCGTCACGCCGTTGTCGCCGGTCATCATCACCACGCGCTTCACGCCCGCGGCGCGCAGCGCCCGCAGTGCCGGCGCCGCCGAGGGCCTCACGGTGTCGGCCACGCCGATGATCCCCAGCACCTCGCCCTCGCCGCCGGAGCCGCGGCCCACGAACGTCAGCGTGCGACCGCTCTGCTCGAGTCGTGACGCCGCCTCGCGCACCTCGGGCGGCAGCGCCACCCCGAGCTCGGAGGCCAGCTTCGCGTTGCCGGCCCAGTACGTGGTCCCGTCCACCTCGGCGGTGACGCCCTTGCCCGGCACGGCGACGGCGCCCGACGCGGCCGGCGCCTCGAGCCCGGCGGCGGTCTCGACGATCGCCTTCGCCACCGGGTGCTCCGAGCCCCTCTCGACGGCCGCCGCCAGCGCGAGCAGGGCCTCGCGGCCGATGCCGAACGGCACCACCTCCGTCACGCGCATCCTCGCCTCGGTCAGGGTGCCGGTCTTATCGAGCGCCAGGACGTCGACGGAGCCGAGGTCCTCGAGCGCGGCGCCGCCCTTGAACAGCACGCCGAAGCGCGCGCTCCGCGCCAGCGCCGAGAGGACGGCCGCGGGAACGCTGATCACGACGGCGCACGGGCTGGCGACGACGAGGAGAGTGGCGGCGCGGTAGAACGCCTCGTCGCGCGGCACGCCGAGCAGCAGGAACGCGCCCAGCGCGACGACCGAGCCGGCGAGCACGAGGAGCGTGTAGCGCTGGCCGAACCAGTCGCTGAAGCGCTGGCTGGGCGAGCGCTGCGACTGCGCCACGGTAACGAGCTCGATGAGGCGCGCGAGCGTCGACTCCGACGCCGGCTTCGTGACCCTCACCTCGAGGACCGCGGTGCCGTTCACGCTGCCGGCGAACAGGGGGTCGCCGGGCTCCTTGTCGACGGGCACCGACTCGCCGGTGATCGGCGACTGGTCGACGTGCCCCGCGCCGCTGAGGACCACGCCGTCGAGGGGCACGCGCTCGCCGGGGCGGACCAGGATCACCTGCCCGACCTGCACGTCAGCGACGGGCACGACCGTCGTGCGTCCGTCCACGACCAGGTTCGCGGTCTCGGGCCGCAGGTCCATCAGGGCCACCACGGCCCGCTTCGTGGTGCCCATCGCGTAGCCCTCGAGGGACTCCGCCAGGCTGAAGAGGAAGAGCAGTATCGCGCCGTCCCTGACCTCGCCCACGAGAGCGGCGGCGACGGCGGCGAGGACCATGAGCATGTCGATCGAGAGCCGGCGCCGGGTCAGGAGCTTGACCACCGCGTCGCGCGTCGCCGGCAGGCCGCCGGCGACGTAGGCCGCGGCGTAGCCGACGGTCCACAGCGCGCCCGCGCCCGTGGAGAGCCCCGCCCCTTCGGCGCCGAGCCACCCGCCGGCCAGCCCGGCGACGAGCCCTAGGCCGGTGATGCCGGTGAGGACCAGCTCGCGCCTCACCTTCGCGCGTTCGGCGGCCAGCTCCTCGACGAGGCGAGACGCGGTCCTCTGCATGGCCCGAGTCTATCTCGGAATCGTTCCGATTTCAAACTCGGGAACGGGTTCTCATCTACGTGCCCGGGCCGCGCCGCGAGGCCGGCTCGGGCGCCGCTCTGCGCGGTCTGCACGCGCCGTGAAGGCTTCATGAAGGGTCACCGGCGCCGCGTCGCATCGGGGTAACCTCGGGCGATGTCAGCGGCAGGAGCGCTACTCGTCGCCATCGGCTACCTGTCGCTCCTCCCGGCGATGGTCTGGTGGGTCGCCCACAACCACCTGGGCGACACCCGCTGGTGGATGTTCGTTCTCAACAGCGTCGCGCCCTACCTGTTCCTGCCCGTGCCGTTCGTGCTGCTGGCGGGGCTGCGGTGGCGGCGCTGGGGCCTGGCCACGGCCGCGCTCGTCCCGGCGGCCGTGTTCCTGACGATCTACGGGCAGGCGCTGGTCCCGCGCGCGCTCAAGGTGGAGCCCGTGCCGGACGGCACGCCCACGCTCACCCTGCTGACGTTCAACCTCCACGCCGACAACGACGACCCCGCCGCGACCGCGCGCGCGATACTCGAGGCCGACGCCGACGTCGTCGCGCTGCAGGAGCTGTCTTCGACCATGGCCCTGGAGCTGCGTCGCCTCATCGGCCACGCCTACCCGTACGACGACCTGGTCCTCGCCAGCGGCTGGGACGGGCTCGGGGTGTTCAGCAAGGTGCCGCTGACGCCCCTGCTGGAGCCGATCGAGGGGCTGGGCCGGCGCAACCCGCAGCTCACGCGGCTCGCCCTGCCGTGGGCCGACGTCGTGCTGATCAACGTCCACAACCTGTCGATCCCGCGCAGCCTGCCCGACTGGCCCAGCGAGATCGCGTACACGACCAGGCAGCGCGAGCGCGTCGCCGAGGGCATCCGCCGCTACGCCCTCGAGCGCGACCGCCCGCTGATCGCCGCCGGCGACTTCAACACCACGCCGCGCAGCTCCGCCTACGAGACGGTCACGTCGGTGCTCAGCGACTCCTGGCTCGAGGCCGGGTTCGGCTTCGGGCAGACGTTCCCGGGCGGGCCGCGCAAGCCGACGCCCTTCGGCCTGCCCGTCCCGAACTGGCTGCTGAGGATCGACTACGTGTTCCACTCCGGGGAGTGGCGGGCGATCGACGCGCGCATCGGCCCGTGGGACGGCGAGTCGGACCACCGTCCGCTGCTCGTCACGCTCGCCTACCTGGGCCCGGAGCGGTGAGCGACGCCGCACGAGCTCGGGCGACCCGCCGCCGCGGCGGCGGGTCGCTGCGCTTCCTCGTTCGTCAGGGGTCGTGAGAGGGCAGCGCGCCTAGGAGCGCGCCGCCCGTGCCTAGACGGGCCTGCGTCCGGTGAACAGGTTGATCAGGATGACGATCAGGCCGACGACGAGCAGGACGTGGATGAAGCCGCCCAGCGTGTAGCTGGTGACCAGCCCCAACAGCCACAACACCAACAGGATGATGCCGATGGTCACGAGCATGGGGTGCAACCCCTTTCTCCGGCGTGGGGGCCGGAACCCGCGTAACGCTCATGTGGCAGCGCTCGTAACTAGAGGATAGGCGCGGGCATGAGAGCCTCCCCAGCCGGACATGAGGCTGGGTACCGCTGCCCCGGCACCGGTCGCGCGTCGTGGACGCGGACGGCCGCCCCACCGGTCCCGCGTCGAGGGCCCGGGCCCTTGACCGGCGTCAAGGACGGAGGCCCGCGTCCGCCGCTAGCTTCGCCTCACGTAGGCGCCGCCGCGGGCAGCGGGAAGGGCCCCGCGCGGCGCCGGCAGGAGGCGGAAGTGAGTCCAGGACATGCGGATGCCCGCGGCCACGTGACGACGGTGCTCCGGGCGGAGGGCCTCTCGTGCCCTTCGTGCGTGGCGAAGATCGAGAGGCAGGTGGGGAGCCTGGCTGGGGTGAGCCGCGTGAAGGTCGGTTTCAGCTCGGGCCGCATCGAGGTCGCGCACGACCCGAGCCTCGCCAGCGTCGACGACCTGGTGCGGGCCGTGGCGCGCGCCGGCTACGCGGCGCGGCCGTCGCCGTTCTGAGCCTGCGGCCCCGCTGGCGCCGTCCCGCGGCGGCCTCGCTGCTGGCGGCGGCCGGGTACGCGCTCACGCGCGCCGGCCAGGCGCTCCCGGCTGCCGGCTCAGAGGGCCCGCTCGCGGCGGTCGGCGGAGCTCTCGGCGTGGCCGGGGACGCGCTCCTCCTGGCAGCGGCTGCGGTCGCCGGCTGGCCCGTCGCCGTGCAGGCGCTGCGCGGTCTCGCCGTCCGCGTCGTGGGCATCGACCTCCTCGTGACGGTGGCGGCCGTGGGCGCCGCGCTCATCGGCGAGCTGTGGGAGGCCGCGGCCGTCACGACGCTGTTCGCCGTCGGCAAGGCGCTCGAGGGCGCCACGCTCGACCGCACGCGCGGCGCGCTGCGCGACCTCGTCGCGGCCGCTCCCGACAGGGCCGTGGTGGTCCGCGACGGGCGGCAGGTCGAGGTCCCGGCCCGCGAGGTGACGCCGGGCGAGACGGTCGTGGTCCGCCACGGCGAGAGGGTGCCGGTGGACGGCGTCGTGGCCGCGGGCTTCGGCGCCGTGGACGAGGCGCCGATCACCGGCGAGTCGGTGCCCGTCGAGAAGTCGGGGGGCGAGAGGGTCTTCGCCGGTACCGTCGCCGTCTCCGGCCTGCTGCGCGTGCGCGCGACGGGCGTGGGGGCCGACACCACGCTCGCCCGGATCGTCCACCGCGTCGAGGAGGCCCAGGACTCCAAGGGGCGCGTCCAGCGCTTCATGGACCGCTTCGGCCGCTGGTACACGCCGGCGATCGTCGGGCTGGCCGCGGCGGCAGCCGCCTTCACCCGCGACGTCGAGCTGGCCCTCACCCTGCTCGTGATCGGCTGCCCCGGCGCGCTGGTGATCTCGGTGCCGGTCTCGGTCGTCGCGGGCATCGGCCGGGCCGCCCGTGACGGCGTGCTGGTGAAGGGCGGCGAGACGCTCGAGGCCCTGGCGCGCGTCGACGTCGTCGCCCTCGACAAGACGGGCACCCTCACGGAGGGCTCGCCGCGCGTGGTGGCCGTCGAGCCGCTGCCGGGCGTGACCCAGGCGGAGCTGCTGCGGTACGCCGCCCTGGCGGAGGCGGGCTCGAGCCACCCCCTCGCCCGTCCGGTCGTCGCGGCCGCCGAGGAGCTGGGCGTGGGGCCCGCGGACGCCGAGGTCGAGGCCGAGACGGTGCCCGGCAGGGGCGTGGTGGCGCGCGTCCTCGGGCGCGAGGTGGTGGTCGGCAGCGCGCGGTTCGCGGCCGAGGTCGCCGAAAGGCGCCGAGACGGACGACCGGTCACCGCGGTCGCCGCCAGCGCCGAGGCGCTGGCCGCCCACGGCCGCACCCCGCTCGTCGTCCTGGTCGACGGCGCGCCGCTCGGCGTGATCGGCGTGGCGGACCAGCCCCGCCGCGGCGCCGCCGAGGCCGTCAGCGAGCTGAGGGCCCTCGGCGTGCGCGAGGTCGCGATGCTCACCGGCGACGCCGAGGCCGTCGCCCGCGCGGTGGCGCGCGAGGTGGGCGTCACCGACGTCCGCGCCGGCCTCCTGCCAGAGGACAAGCTCGCGGCCGTCGCCGAGCTGCGCGCCCGCGGCCGCGTCGTGGCGATGGTCGGCGACGGCGTCAACGACGCCCCCGCGCTGGCCGCGGCCGACGTCGGCGTGGCGATGGGCGCCGCCGGCTCGGCCGTCGCGGTCGAGACCGCCGACGTCACCCTGATGACCGACGACCTGCGCCGGCTGCCTCACGCCGTACGGCTGGCCCGCCGCACCGCCGCGAACCTGCGACAGAACGTGGCGTTCGCCGTGGCCACGGTCGCTCTCCTGCTCGCGGGCGTCGCGGCCGGCGGCGTCACGATGTCGCTCGGCATGCTCGTCCACGAGGCGTCGGTGCTGCTCGTCGTGCTCAACGGCATGAGGCTGCTGCGGCCCCTAGGGGGCGGGCGGCAGCCCGACGTCGGTCGTGACCTGCGGCGGGCCCGACGCACGGTCCCGGCCTAGGCGCGCGAGGCCGAGACCGGCCGGGCTCACCAGCTCCAGGCCGGCGAGTACGCGCCCTCCACGAGGAGGTACGTGTCGCCGCTCGCGATCTCCAGCACGTAGACGTCGGGGTCCGTCAGCACCTGCGTCGCGATGTCGAGGTCGTCCGCCAGCTCGAACGCGACGCGGGTCCCGTCGCCCGACACCGTCAGGTCGCCCACGAACTCGCCGACGTACGAGGTGAGGGGCGTGACGGAGCCCTCGTCGAGGTCGTAGAGGTACATGTTCGACGAGTAGTCGTCGCCGAACATGTCGCCCTCGGTGACGGAGAACACGAACCCCGACGCGTCCGGCAGCCAGGCGATCCCCTTCACGGACTGGAAGTCGTCGACCAGGACGAGAGGTTCGCCGGCCGAGTCGTCCCCTTCCTCCATGAGGTAGATCCCGTGGACCTCGAACGCGCCCCCGCCGTAGAAGAGCAGCTCGTCGGCCGTCTCCGCCGTGGGGCCGCGCTGCAGGTGGTCGATGAACCCGGGTACGTCGGCGTCGTCGGCGACCAGCTGCGCCCCGAACGCGAGCGGCTCGGGCGCGTAGGGCAGCTCGTAGAACGAGCCGAAGTTGTAGAGGAACGAGATCGCCTCGCCGTCGGCGCGCCAGGTGGGCGAGCGCGCCTCCCAGGCCACGCTCGGGTGGTACACGTCCGTCTCCGCCGTCGTGACCGAGCCCCCAGGCGGGACGTCGACGGCCGTCGCGAAGAGGAACTCCCTCTCGGGTCCCACGATCACCGCCGCTAGCTGCCACGCCTCCTCGCCCATGCCCGTCGCCAGGTCGGCGACGCTGGGGAAGGTGACCACGCCGCTGCCGCCCGGCGCCAGGCTCACGGGCTGGACCTCGGACGCGCCTTGGAAGTAGAGGAAGCCGAAGAACGAGCCGAAGCCCTGGTTCCTCACGGGCACCGCGACGGTCGCCTGGGGGAACGAGGCGAGCTCGGCGCAGGCCGGCGCCTGCGTCACGCGGCCGTAGCCCGTGCCGTCGGCGCCGACGACGAAGACGTCGGCGTGGAGCGCGGAGCACCAGTTCTCGTGCGTGCTGTCGAACGTCAGGCGCGTGGCGCTCCGGTTCCACTCGAGCCCCCACGCCCCGTAGACGTCCTCTGGGTCGTCCAGCCGATGTGCCCAGAGCTCGCGGTCGCCGGTGCCGTCGGGAGCGACGACGCGGATCGCGTCGCCGTCGGCGGTTACGTAGGCGATCGCGTCGTGCAGCGGCTGCGGATCGCCACCGGGACCTTCGGGCCCCTTCGGACCGTCGGGGCCCTTCGGGCCGTCGGGCCCGTTCGGCCCGCCGGGAGCCTGCGCGCACGCCACCACGGCTGCGAACAGCAGGGTGGACAGCCACCTCCACCTCTTCGGCATGGTCCTCCTCCTGTCGAGGCGGCCAAGGTACACGAAGGACGGGGAGGGGGTCGCGACGTACGCCCCGCCTTGGTCAAGTCGCCCCAAGCGGGTAGACCGACTGCCTCAAGCTTCTTACCGGAGCCGGTCTCGGGTCTCACCGGTCGCCCCCATAGTTCGGCATGCCACTTGCCGACGCCCCTCGTACCGTCGATCTCCTGTGGACTGGCGGTTGGAACTCGACGTTCCGTCTGCTGTCGGCGCTGCGCCTGGAGGGGGCCTACGTGCGCCCGCACTACGTGATCGACCCGGCGAACCCGTGCCTGGAGCTCGAGGTCGACGCCATGCAGCGGGTACGCGCCTGGTTGGGCAGCGCCAGCCCCGATCTCGCCGAGCGGCTGCTGCCGACGACGTCGGCCAGCCTCGACGACCTCCTCGAGGACGACGTCGAGGCCCAGCGCTTCGCACGCCTCAAGGGCCACGTCGGGCTGGGCCGCCACTACGAGTGGCTGGGCCGCTACGCCCGCCACGCCGGCCTCGACGAGGTCGAGGTGGGCGGCCACCGCGACGACCCGGTGATGTCGTTGCTGCGGCGCTGCCTGCGTCGCGTCCGCGAGCGGCCGTTCACCGGCTACAGGCTGGCCGAGGAGGCGCGCGAGACGGACCTGGGCATCTTCGCTCGCCTGTCCTTCCCCCTGGCCGACCTCACCCGCGCCGACATGCGCCGCATCGCGCTCGGCGCCGGCTTCCACGAGCCCCTGGAGCTGACGTGGTTCTGCCTGGCGCCGCGGCGCGGCAAGCCCTGCGGCGTGTGCGCGAAGTGCCACGCCGCCGTCGAGGACGGGCTGGGGCACCTGCTGTCGCCGGCCGGCCGCCGCCTCCACGCCCTCAAGTGGCACACCCGCTGGGGACCGTGGCACAGGGTCGTAGACCGCGTCGTCGGCTGACGGCCGCGGTCGCTCCCTAGAGCCGTCCCCTCAGCCCCGGGGCCGCTCCGGTCGGCTGCGGAGGTCGTCCTCTCAGCCCAGCGCCGCGTCGCCCTCGGCCAGGACCGCCGTGAACTCCGCCATGAACCGCTCGGGGTGCTCGATGTACGGCGTGTGGCCGCACTCCTCGAAGCGGACCTCGCGGTAGCGGCCGCCGGCCGCCGCGTACCGCTCCAGCACTGCCCTCGTCTGGCCGACCATCGGCTGCGGCGGGTAGACGTCCTCGCCCGGCCAGCCGGGGAGCAGGCCCAGCTTGCCGAGGTACCCGGCCTCCGACAGCGACGTGTCCGAGACGATCTGGTCGTCGGCGCCGTACACCCACAGCACCGGGGGCTTCGGCGAGGCGTTCACGAACCGCTCCACGGAGTCGCCGACGTACTTCGGCGAGAGGGCGTTTATCGGCCCGTGGACGCCGGGCGCCAGGCCGGGCCAGTTCGGCGAGGGCACGGAGTCGCCGGGGTAGCGGTCCGGGCCCATCTTCTCGCTGAGCATCCCCGAGAGGAGGTCCTCCTCGCGCCGCGCCCGGAAGGGAGGCTTCCAGTAGAGGCTGTTCATGACGTTGCGGGGCGAGCTCGGGTCCTCGGTCGAGCGGTCGCCCGCCGTCATGCGCCGTACCATCTCGGGGTTCACGAGGCCGCCGCCGGAGCCCGCGAAGTCCGGGTGCGTGGGCGTGCCGTCCAGGTCCCTCGTGCCGCCGAAACCGTAGGGGGAGCCCGGCGCCACGAACGTGGCCGAGAGGACGTTGGGCGCGTCCTCGGCCACCAGCCGCCACAGCACGAAGCCGCCCAGCGAGTGGCCCGCCACGTGGTACCGCTCGATGCCCAGCGCCTCCTTGAGCGCGAGGAGGTCGTCGACCCAGTCCGCCGAGCCGCGCGTGGCGTCGATCAGCTTGTCCTCGGTCTCGCCGTAGCCGCGCAGGTCGGGCGCGATCGCCCGGTACCGGGGCGGCAGGGCCAGCATCACCTCCTCCCAGAAGGTGCTGTTGGAGGCGTTGCCGTGAACGAGCAGGACCGGCACGCCGTCCTCGGGTCCCGACGTTAGGACGAACTGCTCGAGCCGCGACGTGCGGACACGGCTCGTGCCTATGCCCTCCAGGTGGTTGATGACGGCCATTTGGCACGAACTTACCGCGCCGGCCACATGGCCGGACGGCGGTCGATGATGCCATCATGGTCGGGCATGCCGCTGGACAGCCGGGTCGAGGACGTCGTCACGCGCGTGCACGCCACGCCGCACATGGGCGTGCTGGCCTTCGCCGGGGCCGGCTCGCAGGCGCTCGCCTGGCTGCACGCCGTGGGCGGCTCGAGCCGCACCGTGATGGCGGCGGTGGACGTCTACCACGAGCAGAGCATGCGCCACCTCCTCGGCTTCATGCCCGCCCGGTTCACGTCGCGGCGCGTGGCCCGCCTCATGGCCGACTCCGCGTACCGCCTGGCGCGCGAGTACAGGGCGCGCGCGGAGCGTCGCGCCAGGGAGAGGGCCCTGGTGGCGGGCGCGGCCGAGCCCACACGCGACGCCGTCGCGGCCGCGAGGAGGGGCGCCGAGGCTGCCCCCGTGCGGCGGCTCCCGGTGTTCGGGCTCGGCAGCACGGCCACGATCGCCACCGACCGCGCCAAGCGCGGGGACCACCGCGTCGCCTGCGCCGTGCGCGACGGCCTCGGCACCGTCACGTACGCGCTGACGATCGAGAAGGGGGCGCGCGATAGGGAGGGCGAGGAGGCGCTGGTCAGCCTCGTGATCCTCGACGCGGTCGCCGACGCCTGCGGTGTCTTCGGCACGGCGCCCCTGCCGCTCACGGGCAGCGAGGAGCTGCGCCTGGAGTACCGCCCGGCCGAGCCGCTCGAGTCCGTCGCGCGGGGGGACCGCGGGCTCGCGCTCGTGACCCCGGAGGGGCGCGTGACGACGGGCGGCGACGTCGGTCCGCGCACCGTGCTCTCGGGGTCGTTCAACCCCGTGCACGAGGGCCACTGGGGCCTCGCCGAGGCGGCGTCGCGCCACACCGGCCTGCCGGCGCTGTTCGAGCTGCCGCTCGTCAACGCGGCCAAGGCGCCAATCGACCTGGTCGTGGCGCGCAAGCGGGCGCTCCAGTTCACCGGCCGGGCGGAGGTCGCCCTCACGCGTTCGCCGCTGTTCGCGCAGAAGGCCGAGCTCTTCCCCGGCAGCGTGTTCGTCGTCGGCGTCGACACGGCCGAGCGTGTGGTGGACCCGCGCTTCTACGAGGGCGACCCGGCCGCGATGCTCGCCGCGCTGGAGGCGATAAGGGCGCGTGGGTGCCGCTTCCTGGTGGCCGGCCGCGAGGCCGGCGGCGCGTTCCGCACGCTCGCGCACGTGACCGTGCCCGACGGCTTCCAGGACCTCTTCGAGGCCCTCCCGGAGGACGAGTTCCGGCTCGACATCTCGAGCACCGAGATCCGCAGCCGCTGGGTCACCGAGTGGTCCTGAGGGGCGCCGCCCCGGCTCAGCCCGTCCGGTCGCGGCGGTAGGCGAAGAAGCCGCGGACCAGCCCGTCGAGGTGGAAGAAGCGCTCGAGGATCGTCTCGGCCGCGCTCTCGAGGCTCCGGCGGCGCCAGGCGAGGCCGAGCACCACGAGGACCATGGCGACGACCCACGCGACCACCAAGGTGGCACGTCCCGTCGCCGCCCAGGCCGCCACGGCCAGGAGGAGCGCCAGGAAGGCCAGCGCCGGGGGGATGAAGAACCCCCTCTCGCGAAGCCAGACGCCGAGGTACGGCCGACCGAGGTGCTTGCGGACGATCTGCCCGGCCCCCAGGTAGAGGTTCCGTCGCCAGCGGCGGAACGTCGTCAGCAGCCTGTCCGGCGGGTCGGTGAAGTGGAAGGCCATCAGGCGCCGCTCCTGCACGAGCGTGTAGCCGGCTGCGCGCAGCCTCAGTCCGAGCTCGGGCTCCTCGTCGGAGTAGAGCGCGGTGTCGAACGAGCCGACGGCGTCGAGCGCCGCGCGCCTGTAGAGCGAGGCGCCCGCCACGAACGGGACGGTCACGGGGTCGAGCACCGCGCCGCCCGCGGCGCTCCGGCCGCCGGGGTCGCTCGGGTCGACGGCCGCTTTGTCGGACGCGCGGACGCCGACCGTGCCGGCGCCGTTCGCGCTCGCGCCGCCCGTCGAGCCGGCGCCGTCCTCCTCGCGCCCCGGGCCCTCCCAGGACCTCGGTAGGTCGAGGACCCTGCCCGCGATGCCGGCCACCTCGGGGTGGGCCTCGAGGTAGTCGATGGCCGGGCCGAGCCAGCCGGCGGCGAGCTCCATGTCGCCGTCGAGGAACAGGACGTAGTCGCCGCGCGTGGCCTCCTGCCCGGCGACCCTCCCGGCGGCGGCGGTGAGGCGTCTGCCCGGGTCGAGGCCGACGACCCTCACCCCCAGCTGCTGCGCCAGCCGCGGCGTGCCGTCGTCGGAGGCGGAGTCGGCCAGCACGACGTCGGCGGAGCGGCAGCGCGGCTCGTCCCTGACCGAGCGCACGAGGCGCTCGACGTTCCAGACCTGGTTGCGCGCGATGAGCACGACGGCGAGCGTCGGCTCGGGGCGGCGGTCTCCGTCGGAGGCATCGGTCATGCGTGAGCCCCGTCGGGGGCGCCCGGCGCGGCGGCCCTGGCCCGAGCCGCGCGGCGCCGCGACCCGCGCCTTCGGCCTCCGGGCACGCTCTGGGGGCGGGCGCCCCTGCGGACGTACCCGACCGAGGTGACGCCGGCGCCAGACGGGCGCGGACGGCGAGCCGCGTCGACGGCTCGCCGCGGCGCCTGTGCCCCCGCTGTACCTCGCATCCGGTCATGCTAGCAACCGCTCCCGCCTCGGCCGGTGCAGCCTTCTCGCGGGACCTCGAGCGCTGGACCTCGACCGCGGGACCTCGAGCGCTGGATCTCGAGCGCGGGACCTCGAGCGCCGGACCTCGAGCGCCAGACCCCGAGCGCCAGACCTCGAGCACCGGACCTCGAGCACCGGACCTCGAGCACCGGACCGCGAGCGGCGGACCCCGAGCGCCGGACCCAGACCGGCGGGGTGCAAGGGCCCGCCGGGCGCGGGGTGCACCTGCTCGCCCGCGCGGGGCGCGCCCCTCCGAGAACGTTCCGCTGGAAACGCTTACATCACGATGCGTGACGGATGTGCGGGCCGCCTCGCGGGGCTCGCCTAGAGTTGTGTCTCTACTCGCATCGCGTCTTCCAACTTCCCCGGAACCACCCACCCGAGGGGGTCATATGCTCGAGATCACCACGACACATGCCGTGCCGCCCGTGGCTCGCCGGCCGCGTGTGGCGGTGATCGGTTGCGGCTACTGGGGCGTCAACTACGTCCGCGTCTTCAGCGAGCTCCGCGAGGCACAGTTGGCGGCCATCTGTGAGCCGCGGGCCGACAGGCTCGCCGAGATCGGGTCGCGGTTCCCCGCAGCGGACCTGGTCGTCGAGCTCGACGACCTGCTGGTGCGGGACGACATCGACGCCGTGGTCGTGGCGACTTCCGCCACGTCGCACCACAGCGTGACGAAGCGCTGCCTCGAGGCCGGCAAGCACGTGCTGGTCGAGAAGCCGCTGGCCACGACGGTGGCCGAGAGCGCCGAGCTCGTGCACCTGGCGCGGAGCCGGGGGCTCGTCCTCATGGTCGGTCACACGTTCATCTACAACTCGTCGATCGAGAAGATCCGCTCGTACCTCGAGGCCGGGACCCTGGGCCGGATCTACTACCTCTACTCGCGCCGCACGAACCTCGGGCCGATCAGGCACGACGTGAACGCCCTCTGGGACCTCGCGCCGCACGACATCAGCATCTTCAACCACCTGCTGGGCATGACGCCGGAGTGGGTGAGCGCGATCGGCGTCAAGCTGCTGCGCAACAGCCGCGAGGACGCCGGCTTCATCACGCTCGGCTACCCGAACGGCGTGGTGGGCAACATCCACGTGAGCTGGGCCGACCCGAACAAGGTCCGCGAGCTCGTCGTCGTCGGCAGCGAGTGCCGCGTCGTCTTCGACGACGTCAACCCCTCGGAGCCGATCCGCATCTTCGAGAAGGCCGTGAGCGCGGGCGACGGCCCGATCGAGCCGCGGGGCGAGTACCCGCTCCACATCCGGGACGGCGACATCATCAGCCCGCGCGTGCTGGCCACCGAGCCGCTGAAGAACCAGTGCCGGCACTTCCTCGAGTGCGTCGAGACGGGCGCGACCCCGCGCACGCCCGGCGAGGACGGCGTCAACGTCGTCGCGGTCATGGACGCGATCACCCGCTCCATCGAGGCGAGGGGCGCCCCCACGCCCGTGGAGCTGCCGGCCCCGCAGCCCTGGGTCCCCGCGGCGGCGGCTCTGGGAACCGTCCATGGCTGAGGCATCACGCGTCCCGTTCGTCGACCTGAAGGCGCAGTACCGCACGATACGCGAGGAGGTGCGCGCCGCCATGGACGGGGTGCTGGAGCGCACCGACTTCATCCTCGGCGGCGCGGTCGGCGAGTTCGAGGCCGCCTTCGCCGCCTACTGCGGCACGCGCTTCGCGGTGGGCGTCGACTCGGGCCTCTCCGCCCTGGAGCTGGGCCTCCGGGCCCTCGGGATCGGCCCGGGCGACGAGGTGATCACCGCCGCCAACAGCTTCATCGCGTCGGTCCTGCCCATCTCCTACGTGGGCGCCACGCCCGTGCTCGTCGACGTCGACGAGGTGACCTACGACCTCGACCCGGCGCAGGTCGAGGCCGCGATCACGCCGCGGACGAAGGCGATCATGCCCGTCCACCTCTACGGGCAGATGGCCGACATGGACGCGATCATGGACATCGCCGAGCGCCACGGCCTGAAGGTGATCGAGGACGCGTGCCAGGCCCACGGCGCCACGTTCCGCGGCAGGCGGGCGGGGAGCTTCGGCCACGTCGCGGCGTTCAGCTTCTACCCGGCGAAGAACCTCGGCGCCTACGGCGACGGCGGCATGCTCGTCACGAACGACGAGGCCGTATATGAGCACGTCCGTCTGCTGCGCAACTACGGCTCGCGCGTGAAGTACCACCACGAGGTCGCCGGCATGAACCGGCGCCTGGACACGATCCAGGCGGCGGTGCTGGGCGCGAAGCTTCCTCACCTCGACGCCTGGAACGCCGCGCGCAGGCGGCTAGCCGCCCTCTACGACGAGGCGCTGGCGGGCACCAGCGTGAGGACGCCGGCGACGGCGCCCGGGCGCGAGCACGTCTTCCACCTGTACGTGGTCCGCAGCCGCGAGCGCGACGCGCTGCGGGCGCACCTGGACGCCTCCGGCATCGACACCGGGATCCACTACCCGATCCCGATCCACCTGCAGCCCGCCTACGGGCACCTCGGCTACGGGCCCGGCGACTTCCCCGTGACGGAGGCGCTGGCGCGCGAGGCCCTCTCGCTCCCGATGTACGCGGAGCTCCCCGAGCAGGCGGTCCGCCGGGTCGCCGACGCCGTGCGCGCGTTCGACGCCGCGCAGGGCGAGCGCGCCGTCGCGGCGGCGAGCGCGGCTGGGGGTGGTTGATGGCGGGTCCCAGCCTGCGCTGGGCTGCAGGCCTGGGCCACGGGCCGTTCCTGCCCCGGCCTATGGAGCGGGTCCGGTCCCTCGCCGCGGCAGCGGAGAGGGGCCGCCGTCCGTGGATGCTGGCGGCCGCCGCGTCCGCCGCCGCGCTGGGCGCGGCCGTGGCCGTCGCGGCGGGGCGGGAGACGACGCTCGGCCTCGGGGTCGTCGCGCTGTCGCTCGTGCCGCTCCTCGCCGTGGCCGTCGGCGGCCTCAAGCGGCTCCTCGTCGCGGCCGCGCTGTTCGACATCTCGCTCGGCATCGACGCGCACTTCTTCTACGTCGAGCCGCTCGGCGACCTGGGCGCGCTGGGAGGGCTCAACGTCTCCGTCACGACGCTGGCGCTGGCCTGCCTCTACGCGGCCTGGCTCGCCGAGGCCCTGCTGACGCCGTGGCGCGCGACGCGGCCGCGCCTCGCCGGCACGACGTGGGCGCTCGCCTACGTCGGGGCCGTGGCGGTGGCGGCCCTGGCGGCCACGAACGCGATGCTGGCCGGGTTCGAGCTCGCCTTGCTGGCGCAGATGCTGCTGCTCCTCGTCTACCTCGTCAGCCACCTGCGCGGCCGCGAGGACATCGTCTTCGCGTTCTGGGTCCTCTTCGTCAGCGCGATCGTGCAGAGCGCGGTCACCGTGTTCACGGCCGTCACGCACGTGATCGTCCACGTCGGACCGATATCCAACGCCATCGACCGGAGCTACATGACGGGCGCGATCTGGCGCGCCGGCGGCACGATGGGGGCGCCGAACCTGGCGTCGTCGTTCTTCGCGATGCTGGCCGCGCCCGCGCTGGCGCTGGTGCTGACCCAGCGGCGTTCGGCCTTCACGACCCTGGCCTACGCGACGCTGGTGTGCTCGCTCGTCGCGATCGTCGTCACGCGGTCGCGCGGCGGCTGGCTGGCGTTCATCGTCGCCGCGGCGATCGTGGTCGCCGTGCTCGCGCTCCGCGGGACCCTGAGCACGAGGGGCCTGCTCACGACGCTCGCCGCCGGGGCGCTCCTGGCGCCGCTGGTGGTCCCCGTCGTGCTCGACAGGCTCCAGGCGTACGACGGCGGGGCGCTCGCCTCCCGCGCGCCGCTCAGCCAGATGAGCTGGCGCATGGTCCAGGACCACCCCTTGCTCGGCGTCGGCCCCAACAACTTCGCGGCCGTGGCTCCCGAGTACCTCACGCCCGACCTGAGCAGGGAGTGGCTCTACACGGTCCACAACAAGTACCTGCTCGTCTGGTCGGAGAGCGGGTCGATCGCGCTCCTGGCGTTCCTGATGTTCGTCCTCCGGGGCGCGTGGTCCGCCGTCGCGGCGGTGAGGGGCGGAGACGGGCTCTCGAGCCCCCTGGCGCTCGGCCTGGGGGCGGGGGTGATCGGTCACATGGCGCACATGGGCTACGACATCTTCAACAGCCGACCGGTGGTGCAGCTCCTGTGGGTGTGCATCGCGCTCCTGGCGGTGCTGGCGCGAGGCCGGGTCCAGGTCGCAGCGCCGCGCTTCAGGCGCGCCGTCGCGCAGGCGCTGGCGCCCCGACCCACGTACGCGGCCGTCCCGAGAGCGGGCGGCCCCCTCGGATGATGCTGCGCCGCCTGTTGCTCAACGCGGGGTCGATCGTGACGCACGAGACCCTGAACCGCGCCACGACGTTCGTCCTCTACCTGATCGTGGCGCGCTACCTCGACGACGCCGCGTTCGGGCGCCTCTCCCTCTCGCTGACGCTGCTCTACATCGTGCAGGTCCTCGCCGGGTTCGGGCTGCGGACCTACATGTCGCGGGAGGTGGCGAGGGACCGGGCCACGGCCGGCCGCTACCTGGGCAACGGGCTCGTCGTGTCGCTGGCCGCGTCCCTCGTGGCGTTGGGCCTGTTGGCGGCGCTGACGTGGGGCGCGGGCTACCCGCCCGAGACGCGGCTCGCCGTCCTGCTGTTCGGGCTCGGCGCCGTCCCCTACGCCGTCGGCAGCGTCTGCCAGGGCCTCTTCCAGGGCCTCGAGCGGATGCAGCTCATACCGGCCGTGAACGTGCCGGCCAACGTGCTGAAGCTGGCCGCCGCCGTCCTGCTGCTCGAGGGCGGGAGCGGCATCGGTGCCGTGGCGCTCGCCGTCACGGGGTCGCAGCTCCTGGCGGCGGGCGTGAGCCTCGTCCTGGCCCTGCGGCTCGTGGGCGCCGCCGGCGTGCGCGCCGCCGTCGACAGGGAGAGCCTCGTCGCGGTGGCCCGCGGCTCGGCGGCCTTCATGGGCATCGACGCGGTGGTGGCCGTCTGGAGCGTCCTGCCCCTGTTCCTCCTCTCGCTCTACGCCAGCGAGGCCGAGGTCGGGCACTTCGGCGCCGCGACCCAGCTCCTCGTCCCCGCCTCCCTCGTCGTGACGGCCGTGATGGTCGCGGCACTCCCGACGCTGTCGCGCGGGTTCGTCGAGGGCGCGGCGCGCTTGCGGGGCATGACGCACGCCCTGCTCGCCGTGACCCTGGCGATCGCCGTGCCCGCGGCCGCGGGCCTGGTCTTCCTGGCGCCAGACGCGCTCCGCGTGACGTACGGGCCGAGCTTCGAGGAGGGCGCGCTCGCCCTCAGGGTCATGGCGCCGATGGTCGTCTTCCAGGCCGTCACGACGGCGCTGGGGGACGCGCTGCTGGCCGGCCTGAAGGAGCGCGTGACGCTGCGCATCGTCGCCCTGAACTCCCTCGTAGCGCTCCTGCTGGGGCTGCTGCTGACCCCGCGGCTGGGAGCCACGGGCGCGGCGCTCGCCGCGCTGACGGCCGGGGTCGTCAACGTCGGACAGCACTACCTCCCCGCCGTCCGCCTGCTCGGGAGCGTGCGCCTGCTGAAGGCGGGCTGGCGCCCGGTGGTGGCGGCACTGGCGATGGTGGCGGTCCTCGACGCGGCTAGGGTGCACAGGCTCGTGCCCGGGGTGCTGCTGGGCGGCGCCGTCTACCTCGTCACCCTCACCCTGCTGCTGTGGCCCGCGCTCGGCGGGCCGCGCGGTCTCCGCGCCAGGCTGGCGCAGGCATGGACGCGGTCATGACGCTGGGGACGGCACGGGCCACGCACGCCGCGGCGGCGTACCGGCCGCGGGCCGACCTCGAGGCCGCCCGACTGGAGGCGGCGAGGCGGCTGCACCGCTACCTGGTGGCTCGCCACTGGCGCGACGGCAGGCTCGTCGGCCCCGACCCGGGCGTGCGGTTCAACTACCGGATCTGGCGCTTCGTGAAGAGCGCGGCGCCGCGCTTGCCCTGGAACGACGACCTCGTCTACCAGCAGGCGCAGGGCTACTGGGTCCTCACCAACTGGGCGCTGTCGACCCTGGCGAGCGGCGACGAGCGCGACGCCTACGTCGCGACCGCCGTGGCGGCCTCGGACCGGGTGATCGACGACCAGGGCGCCGACGGGAGCTGGCCCTACCCGAACCCCGAGTGGCGGGGCCGCGTGGCGACCGCCGAGGGCACGTGGGCGTGCATCGGCCTGCTCGAGACGTACCGCCGGACCGGCGAGGCGCGCTTCCTCGAGGCCGCGAGGCGCTGGCGCCGGTTCGTGGACGACGCCGTCGGCTTCCAGGTCGACGGCGACGCCATGGCCGTGAACTACTTCGCCGGGCGCCAGGGCTCGCGGGTGCCGAACAACGCCGCGTTCTACCTCAGGTTCCTGGCCGAGATGGCGCGCGCCGAGGGCGAGTTCGCGGGCGAGCGGCAGGCCCGGGGCATGGTCGCGTTCCTGGCCTCGGTCCAGAAGCCGAGCGGCGAGTTCCCCTACGCGGTGGCCGGGCTCGTCGAGGGCGGCGAGCGGCCGCACTTCCAGTGCTACCAGTACAACGCGTTCATCGCGCTCGACCTGTTCCGCTACGCCGAGCTCACCGGCGACGCCGAGGCGCGCGAGATGGCGCTGCGGACGGTCGGCTTCCTCGCCTCTGGGCTGCGGGACGACGGGGCTGCCGCCTACGCCTGCGACCAGCCGCACCGCACGGTCACCTACCACACCGCCGCGCTGGCGGCGGCGTTCGCCGCCGGCGCCGACGAGGGCCTCCCCGGCGCCGCGGAGCTCGCGGAGCGCGCCTACGCCCACGTGCTGGCCAAGCAGCGCCCCGACGGCGGGTTCCCGCACTCCAGCGGCGACTACCGCGTGCTCGCCGACCGGCGCTCCTACCCGCGCTACCTGACGATGATCGCCTACCACCTGCTCAGGGGGGACCTGCTGCTCCGCGCCGACGCGCCGGACGCGTCCGGGAGGTCCCCGTCGTGACTCGTCGCCAGCCCACCCGCGTCTGCGTGATCGCCTCGATGAAGAAGGGCCTCGAGCCCTTCATCCACCGCGAGGTCCAGCACCTCGTCCGGCTCGGGTACGAGGTCACGCTGCTGCCCACCAAGCAGGGGCCAGGGCTCTACGAGGCCGAGCCGGGCTGGCGGGTGCTGCGCCACGACCCGCTGCGGGTCCTCGTCGGCAACGTCGCGACCTTCCTGACGCGGCCGCGGCGCTACCTCGCCACGCTGGCCGAGGCCGTGCGCTTCCGGGCGCTCGTCGACTTCGCGCTGGCCGGCGCGTTCGCGAACGCGGTGCGGGACTGCTCCGTCCTCTACGCCACGTTCGGCGACCACAAGCTGTTCGTCGGCCACTTCCTGAAGCGCCTGAACGGCACGCCGCTGGCGGTGGCGATCCACGCCTACGAGCTCTACGACAACCCGAACACGCGGCTCTTCCACCACGCGCTGAGGAACTGCGACCGGATCTCGACGGTCACCGAGTACAACCGCGAGCTGCTGGCCAGCCAGACGGGCATCGACCCGCAGCGCATCGAGGTCACGCGGATCGCCGTCGACACCGAGAGGTACCGTCCGCGCGACACGTTCGCGATCCTCATCGTCGCGTTCTTCAACCCCGGGAAGGGCCACGCTCACCTGTTCGAGGCGGTCAAGCGGCTCGACGACCCGAACGTCGAGGTCTGGGTCGTGGGGGGCGAGGGCCCGACGAAGCCCGTCGACGTCAGGAGGCTCGCCGAGGAGCTCGGCATCAGCGACCAGGTGGCGTTCTTCGGGCCGCTGAAGGGCCCGGCCCTCGAGGCGCTCTTCCGGCGCTGCGACGTCTTCTGCCTGCCCTCGCACACGTCGCCCACCGGGGTCAAGGAGGGCTTCCCCACGGCGATCGCCGAGGCGATGGCCTTCGGCAAGGCGGTCGTGAGCACCCGCCACGTCGAGATCCCGCGGGTGCTCCCCGAGCTGCTCGTGGACGAGGGCGACGTCGAGGCCCTCACGGAGGCGCTGCGGGCCCTGCGCGACGACCCGGCGCGGCGCCGGGCGATGGGCGAGGAGAACCGCAGGCTCGCCGAGCGGCTGTTCACGCTGCGGAACGTAGAGACGACGGCCCGCGCGCTGGCGGCGCTGGCGGAGCGGGGTGGGACGGGGGCGGAGCGCGGGGAAGCGGAGCGCGGCGACCCGGGGCCGGAGCGTTCGGCCCCGCGCACGCCGGTGCGGGACGCGGAAGGGGCGGCGTAGAGATGTGCGGGATCGCGGGCTACTACTCGTTCGATGGGGCGGCCTCGCCTGAGGCCCTGACCGCGATGCTCGACGCCATCGTCCACCGCGGGCCCGACGACCGCGGCACCTTCGCCGAGGGGCCGGTCGTGATGGGCATGAACCGCCTGGCGATCATCGACCTCGCCGGCGGCCGGCAGCCGATGACGAACGAGGACGGCAGCGTGACGCTCGTCTTCAACGGCGAGGTCTACGACTACCGCGAGACGGCCGAGGCGCTCAGGCGCGCCGGCCACCGCCTGCGCACCGAGAGCGACACCGAGGTCGTGGCGCACCTCTACGAGGACCACGGCGACGGCTGCGTCCACCGGCTGAGGGGGATGTTCGCCTTCGCACTGTGGGACGGGCCGCGGCGCCGGCTGCTCCTGGCCCGCGACCGGCTCGGCATCAAGCCGCTCTACTACGCCCAGACGCGCGACGGGCTCGTGTTCGCCTCCGAGATCAAGGCGCTGCTCCGCCACCCCGACGTGCGGGCGGAGCTCGACCCCGAGGCCCTGGGCCTCTACCTCTCGCTCAAGTACGTGCCGGCGCCGCTGACGCTGTTCGCCGGCATCAGGTCGCTCCCGCCGGCCCACACGCTCGTCTGCGACGAGGACGGCGTGCGGGTCGAGCGGTACTGGGACCTGCGCTTCGCCGACGCCCCCGAGCCCGGCCCCGACGGCCGGCTCGAGAGCGCGGAGGAGGCGGCCGACAGGCTGGACGCCCTGCTCCGCGAGACCGTGGCGATCCACCTGCGCTCGGACGTGCCCTTCGGCGCGTTCCTCAGCGGCGGCGTCGACTCGAGCCTCGTCGTGGCGCTGATGAGCCGGCTCCTCGACGAGCCCGTCCGCACGTTCGCGCTCGGGTTCGAGACGGCGGGCGGCGAGGGCAGCGAGCTGCCCTACGCCAGGACGGTCGCCGAGGCGCTAGGCACCGAGCACCACGAGGTGGTGATCGGGCCCAGCGACTTCATCGCCGACGCCGAGAGGGTCATGTGGCACCTGGACCAGCCGATCGCCGACCAGGCCACGGTCGCGACCTACCGCCTGGCGGCGGCGGCCCGCGCCGAGGTGAAGATGGTCCTCACGGGCGAGGGCGGCGACGAGCTGTTCGCCGGCTACGCCAGGTACGCGGGCGAGCGCTGGTCGCCGCTGTTCGGCGCCATCCCGGGACCGCTGCGCGGGGCGCTGTGGGAGGCCGCCAGGCGGGCGCCGGGGATGCGGCGGGCGAAGATCGCCCTCTACGCGCTGCTGCAGCAGAGCGAGGCGGCGCGCTTCGCGAACTGGTTCCCCCTGTTCAACGACCGCGCCCTGCGAGCGGTCCTGAGCCCCGAGATGCGCGCCGCGACGCTGCCCGACGGCGCCGAGCGCCTCTTCGCGGGGTACCTCGCCCGCGTCGAGTCCAAGGACCCGGTGCAGAGGATGCTCTACGCCGACACCCAGGCGTGGCTGCCCGACTTCCTGCTGCTGCGCGGCGACAAGCTCACGATGGCCAGGTCGCTCGAGGCGCGGGTGCCGCTCCTCGACCACGTCCTGGCCGAGTTCGCCGCCAGCCGGCCGTCGTCGGAGAAGGTCCGCGGCGGCGCGCGCAAGTACCTGCTCAAGCAGGTGGCGCGGCGGTACCTCCCGGCCGAGATCGTCGACAGGCCGAAGCAGGGGTTCCCCGTGCCCATCGGGAGCTGGTTCCGCAAGGAGGCGCGCGACTTCGTGCGCGACCTCCTCGCGCCGGGCGCCGTGCACGACCGCGGACTGTTCGACGTCGCCGAGGTCGAGCGGCTGCTCGGCGAGCACGAGCGCGGCTTCGCCGACCACTCGGCGCTGATCTGGGGTCTGGCGAGCGTGGAGCTGTGGCACCGCGTGTTCATCGACGACCCCGAACCGACCCGCTACGCCGCGGACCCGCTGCACGGGCGGGCCGCGGCGCCGCAGGCGTACACGGAGGTGAACCCATGAACGTCGCCGTGCTCGGACTCGGCTACGTGGGCAGCGTGACCGCGGCCTGCCTGGCGCGCGATGGCCACCGCGTGATCGGCGTGGACACGAACCCTGACAAGGTCGCGGCGGTCAGCTCCGGCCGCTCGCCGGTGCTCGAGCCGGGCCTCGACGAGCTCGTCGGGCGCGTCGTCCGCGAGGGGCGGCTGAGCGCGACGACGGACGCGCACGCGGCGGTGAGGGCCAGCGACGTCAGCCTGATCTGCGTCGGGACGCCCAGCCGCCGGAACGGGAGCCTGGAGCTGCGCTACGTCGAGCAGGTCGCGCACGAGATCGGCGCGGCCCTGGCGGACCACGACGCCTACCACACGGTCGTCGTGCGCAGCACGGTCCTGCCGGGGACCGTGAGGGAGTGCGTGGTCCCGATCATCGAGAGGGCGTCGGGGAAGGAGGCCGGCGAGGGCTTCGGGGTGGCGATGAACCCCGAGTTCCTGCGCGAGGGCAGCGCCCTGGCCGACTACGACCGGCCCAGCATGGTCGTGATCGGCGAGCTCGACGGCCGCAGCGGCGACGCCGTGGCCGCCCTCTACGCCGGCATCGACGCCCCGCTCGTCCGCACCGACCTGGGCGTCGCCGAGATGGTGAAGTACGCCAGCAACGCGTTCCACGCGCTCAAGGTGGCCTTCGCGAACGAGATCGGCCGCATCTGCAAGGCGCACGGCATCGACGGCCAGCGCCTGATGGAGGTCTTCCGCTTGGACACCCGGCTGAACGTGTCCGGCGCGTACCTGAGCCCGGGCAACGCCTTCGGCGGGTCGTGCCTGCCCAAGGACACGCGGGCGCTCACCTACAGGGCGACGGAGCGCGACGTCGACGTCCCCTTGCTGCGCGCGGTGCTGGCCAGCAACGAGGAGCACCTGACCACGGCGATCCGCATGGTCGAGCAGCACGGGCGGAGGAGCGTCGGCGTGCTGGGCCTCAGCTTCAAGGCCGGCACCGACGACGTGCGCGAGAGCCCGGCGGTGAGGCTGGTCGAGACGCTGCTCGGCCGCGGCTACGACGTCAGGGTGTTCGACGAGCAGGTCGAGCTGAACCGCCTCGTGGGCGCGAACAAGACGTACCTGGAGAGCGAGCTGCCCCACATCTCGCGGCTGATGCGCCCGAGCCTCGACCAGGTCGTGGCGGAGAGCGACGTGCTGGTCGTGACGCAGGGCAGCCCCACGTTCCGCGACCTGGCGTCCAGGCTGCGGCCCGGTCAGGTGCTCATCGACCTGATAGGCGTCGCCAAGGAGGCGGAAGGGGTGAAAGGCCGGTACGAGGGTGTCTGCTGGTAGACGCGTCCTGATGCTCCTGCAGAACAACCCCTACCCGCAGGACAGCCGCGTCCGGCGGGAGGCCACGGCGCTCGTGGGCGCCGGCTACGAGGTCACCGTGATCAGCCCGGGCCGACCGGGCCAGCCGTGGCAGGAGGTCGTCGACGGCGTGCGCGCGCTGCGCTACCCGGCGCCGCCGCCGGGCGACTCGACCCTCGGGTACCTCGTCGAGTACGGGGTCGCGCTGGCCGCGACCTGGGCCCTGAGCCTCTACGCCCTGCTGCGCCACGGCTTCGACGTCGTGCACGCCCACAACCCGCCCGACCTGTTCGCGCTCGTCGCGGCCCCCTACAAGCTGCTGGGGAAGCGCTTCGTCTTCGACCACCACGACCTGGCGCCGGAGATGTACCGGGCGCGCTTCGGGGGCGGCGGCAGCCGCGCGCTGCAGCGGGCGCTCCTGCTCTTCGAGCGCCTCAGCTTCAGGCTCGCCGACCACGTCATCAGCACGAACGAGTCGTACAAGCGCGTCGCCGTCGAGCGCGGCGGCGTGCCCCCCTCGCGCGTGACCGTGGTGCGCAACGGCCCCGACCCCGAGCGCTTCAGGCCGGTGCCGCCCGACCCGCGGCTGCGCGCCATGGGCAAGACGGTCTTCGGCTACGTCGGGGAGATGGGCGTCCAGGACGGCCTCGACTACCTCCTCAGGGCGCTGGCGCGCCTGCGCGACGACCTCGGCCGCACCGACTTCTACGCGGTCCTCGTCGGGACCGGGTCCGACAGGCCGCGGCTCATGGCCCTCGCCGGCGAGCTGGGCCTCGACCCCTACGTCGAGTTCACGGGGCGCGTCCCCTTCGAGGACCTGCTGAGGTACCTCAGCTCCGCCGACGTCTGCGTCTGCCCCGACCCGAAGAACGAGTTCACCGACGCGAGCACGATGATCAAGCTGACCGAGTACCTAGCGCTGGCGAAGCCGATCGTGGCGTTCGACCTGCGCGAGCACCGGGTCACGGCCGGCGAGGCCGCGCTCTACGCCGCGCCCAACGACGAGCTCGACTTCGCGCGGCAGCTCGCGCGGCTGATGGACGACCCCGACCTGCGCCGTCGCATGGGCGAGGCCGGACGCGCGCGCCTCGAGGCCGGGCTCACCTGGGCGCACTCGGTCCCGCAACTGCTCGCCGCCTACGAGCGGCTCCTGCCCGCCGCGCGGCGGGAGGTGACGGCGTGGGGCGACTGAGGGGGTTGGCGGCCGTGCTGACCGTCACCTCCGCGCTCGCGCTGGCGTCCTGCTCGCGGGGGATGGCCGGCCCCGACGGTCCCGGGGACCGCGACCCGCTCCCCGAGCGCGGCGAGGTGCTGTGGCGCGCCGACCACGAGACCGGGGACCTGAGCCAGTGGACGGCCGGCCAGGGCGAGGCGGTGTTCAACACCGGCACCGGCAGCGTCGAGGTCGTGACCGTCGACCACGCGGTGAGCGGCAGCCACGCGCTCGCGCTGCGGATCGACGGGTCGGAGGGCGGCGTGAACGCCGCCCGCATCTTCCGCTGGGCCCGGACGCCGGCGAGCGGGTTCTACGGCGCCTACCTCTACTTCCAGGAGCCCGTGCCCACGTCGTCGTGGTGGAACGTCATGCAGGTCAAGTCGCCGGCCGAGGCCGACGACACGCTGCCCACCTGGGTCGTGAACGTGGCCGTCACCGATGACGGGCTGAGGCTCTACCTGTGGGACGCGATCGAGGAGGTCTCGCACCCGTCGTGGGAGGCGCTCGCCGACGTCGTCGTCCCGCTGGGTCAGTGGGTGCACGTGGAGATGTACGTGCAGCGCTCCACGGGGACCGACGGGCGCGTCGCCCTGTGGCAGGACGGCGTCCTGCTGTTCGACCTGCCCGGCGTCATGACCGGCGTCACGGACGAACTGCAGTGGAGCATCAACAATTACACAGACGCCCAGACTCCGGGTCCCGTGCTGCTGCTGGCGGACGACGCGACGATCCGCGCGGCCGCGGGAGCCGACCAGCGAGAGAGGTCCGAGTGATCATCACCCCCACAGGCGGACCTGCCGCCGAGCTCGCCTACAGGCTCGAGAGGGTCGATGCGCTCGAGAGCCCCGTCTGGGAGGCGCTCGTCGGCTCTCGCCACAGCGACGTGTTCCACAGCCCCGACTGGCTCGGGGTACTCCACGACACCTACGGCTTCCGGCCCGTGGGGAGGGTCCTGCTCGTCGGCGGCGAGCCGCGCGCCGGCCTCGTGAGCTGCCGCATCGACGACCTCAGGGGCGCGCGCGAGGTGAGCCTCCCGTTCTCCGACTACTGCGACCCGCTCGTCGACGACGAGGTGCAGTGGGGCCTGCTGGCCGACGACGTCCCCGCCGACGCGCCGCTGCGGGTCCGCTGCCTCCACAACCGCGTACCGCTCGAGGACGAGAGGTTCGAGCCGACGTCCCGGGCCGTCTGGCACGGCGTGGACCTGACGCGGCCCCTCGACGAGATCTGGGAGAGCCTGCGGGCGCGCACGGTGATCCGCAGGGCCGAGCGCCAGGGCGTGCGGGTGCGCGTCACGCGGGACGCGGCGGACCTGCGCCGGTTCTACGAGATGCACCTGGCGACGCGGCGCTACAAGTACGGCCTCCTGGCGCAGCCCTACCGCTTCTTCCAGGCGATACACGACCGCTTCCTCAGCCGCGGGAAGGGCGACCTGCTGCTCGCCGAGGTGGACGGCGAGCCGATCGCCGGGATCCTGCTGCTCTACTGGCGCCGTCGCGCCTACTACAAGTTCAACGCCTCGCGGCAGGAGATGCAGCGCTACCGCGCGAACGACCTGCTGATGTGGCACGCGATCCGGCACGCCGCCGAGGGCGGCTACGAGCTGCTCGACCTGGGCCTGAGCGACGAGGACCAGGAGGGCCTGGTGCGCTACAAGGACAAGTACGCCTCCAGCACGGGGTACATCACCTTCGTCCAACGTCCCCCGGCGACGTCGCAGACCGCCGCGACGCACGCCGAGGCGGCCGCCCTGCTGCCCGCTCTCACGTCCCTGATGACGAGCGCCGGCGTGCCCGACACGGTGGTCGAGCGCGCCGGCGAACTGCTCTACCGGTACTTCGCGTGAGGAGAGGCGCTAGCGGCTCCCCCGCGACGACGCCGGTCTCACTCCAGGCTGGCCAGCCTGTTCATGTCGCGCACCAGGTCGGCCAGCACCGTCTCCGGGCCCACGCGGACGCGGCTGATGGTGGCGTCGTCGATGTAGATCGTGGCCGGGTCCGGCGTGATGCCGGCGGCGTAGTTGTTGACGCTCCACTGGGTGTCGCCGTCGGAGTAGCGCGTGCGCACGCCGGAGATGTCGAAGATCTTCTGGCCGTCCTGCCACACGGTGATGCTGCCGTCCGTGTTGGGCGAGCTGCGGTACCTGACCTCCACGTGGACCCACCTGCCGACCGGGATCGTGGCGGCGGACTGGTTGTAGGAGCGCCGCTGCTGCCAGTCGTAGAGGTAGAAGCGCATCCCGCTGCCGCTGTTGGAGACGTTGAGCACGAAGAACGGGTCGTTCTTGGACGGGGTCTTGCTCTTGAACTGGAAGACGTTCCACCACCCGCCGTCCGGACGGAACGACTCGGGGAAGTACATCCACACGCCGTAGTAGAGCTCGGTGTTCTTCTGGCTCTCGCACCAGCGGAAGAGGCGGGTCCCCTGGTCACCCTTGACGTTCTGGATCGTCATCGCGGCCGAGTAGCGGCCGTCCTTGGCGTACCGGGTCGAGACCGTGGAGTCGGCGGGCGAGTTGTTGTACTCGCCGCCGCAGCCGCCCGCGGTCCACTGGCTGAGGCTGCCCGTCTCGTGGTCGGCGTACCAGAGGATGTCCTGGGGCCCCACGCCGGTGGGCGGCTTCGGCTGCGGCTGCGGCGTCGGCTCGGGCTCCGGCTCGGGCTGGGGCTCCGGCTCGGGCTGAGGCTCGGGCTCGGGCTGCGGCTCGGGTTGCGGCTGAGGCTTCGGCTCCTCCGGCCGCGGTTGCTCGGTGGGCGGTGTGCCCTGGGTCGGGTTGTCGACCACGAACCTCGCCTCGTAGCGAGAGAGCTTCAGCCTGCGTCCGGCCCGGGACCACACGTCCGCGCTGAGCCTGTGCTCGCCGTTCGCCAGCTCGGTGGTGTCGATGGTCACCATGAACGGCGCGCGGTAGTCCTGGTGGTAGGGATCGCCCGAGCGAGACGGGTCGTCGACGTAGAAGTCGACCTGCTCGACCTTGCGCTTGGTCGACAGCCGGATGGTGATCTCCCCGGAGACGACCTGCGCCTGGCCCCTGCCCGTGGCGTCGATAACGGTCTCGTCGCCAGCGAGGACGAGCGCGTCGAGCTCCTCGGCCGTGGGGGTCGAACAGGCCGCAAGCAGAGCTGCCAGCGCCGCCACGACCGCCACGAAGGTACGCGCCCGGCGCACTCCTCGCAGCGCCGTAAAGTACTCCAGCATCCACACCTACTTCCCGAAGGGTGCACGTGGCACCCGAGGCACCTCCGCTTCGTGCGCCGGCGCCCCTCCATGGCGGGGCTAAGGCGCTACGGGTCCGGATGGCACCCGATCGGGGCGCTTGAACGACTAGGCTTTCGGGAACGAGGAGCAGAGGACGACCCCGGTCGGTTGCGCTACTGGCTCAGCCTGCCCCAAGCGCCCAAATGCAGAGCAGGCGTCATAGCCCCCGTTGTGCGACCCGTCTACGGCCTAGACCTGACGTGGCCGGACGGAACATATCCCAGCGCGATGAGAAGTTCAGGAAGAACCCTCACTCTTGACCTGGCAGCCAGCTCATGGGCACCGAGGAGTCAGCATGGACACCAGAAGATTCCTTGACGTCCTCTCGCGTCGGGCAGGGGTCATCGCGGTCTCGGTGGCGGTCGCCGTGGCAGCCGCGTTCGCGGTGGACCGCCTGCTGCCCCATGAGTACGAGGCGTGGGCGGTCCTCCACGTCGCCGTGCTGCCGATCGGCGCCGACTGGCGGCAGTACGACCTCGACTACTCCGACCGCATGATGAACACCTACGTCACGCTGGCCGAGAGCCGGCGCGTCGAGGCCGAGGTCGCCGCGCGGCTCGACGTCGCGGAGCCCCCGTACCTGGCGGTGAAGGTCGAGCCGAACTCGGGCCTCATGAGGGTCATCGGCCGGGGCAGGACGCCCGAGGAGGCCGCCGCCACGGCCAACGCCCTCGCCGACGTCCTCATCGAGCTGAGCCACGAGCTGGCCACGACCCTGCCGGAGGAGGCGCGGCCGCCGGTGCCCCAGGTCGTGGAGACGGCGACGCCGCCGGACGAGCCGCGCGGGCTAGGTCTCACGCTCCTGCTCGCGCTCGCGGTCTTCGTCGGCGGCGCGGTGGGGACGTTCCTCGCCCTGCTGGGCGAGAACCTGGACGACCGCCTCTACTACGTCGACGAGATCGCCGCGGTCGCGGGCAGCCCCGTCCTGGTGGCGATCCCGCGCTCGCGCTCGCGCCGCTCGTTCCCCGTGCCCGTCGACAGCCCCCAGGGGCGCGCGTACAGGCGCCTGCGCTCCCGGCTGATGGCCCACAGCGCGCGCCAGCGCGTGAAGGTGATCCTCGTCTGCGGCGTCGAGCCGCGGCACGGCGCCTCGACCGTGGTCGCCAACCTGGCCCAGAGCTTCGCGACGCTGGGGCGCAAGGTGCTCGTCATCGACTGCGCGAGCTCGGCGCGCGGGCAGGTCCACTTCCTGGGCGTGTCGGCCCGCGACAGCATCGTCGCGAAGCTGGGCGGCGCCGACGGCGCGCCGCGGGCCCCGCACGCGACGAGGGTCGAGAAGGTGGACCTCCTGCTCACGACGTCGGGCATGGTGCCCGACGTGCTCTCCGAGCACGCGGCCCAGTACGACGGCGTGATCATCGACGCCAGCGCGATGTCGCGCAGCGACGACGCCCTCTACGTCTCCGCCTTCGCCGACCTGGTGCTGCTCGTCGTCCGCCAGGGCAAGACCACCGCGGGCAGCCTCGCCGACGCCCGCGACCAGCTCGCGGCCGCGTACGCGGGCCCCGTCGGCGTGGTGGCGGTCGGCGTGAACCCGGGCTCCTACAGCGACGCGTCGGCGCCGGTGCCGTTCCCCGTCGACGACGTGCGCAAGACGGGCTGGGGCCTGGAGCTGGCGCCGCTGCCGCCGGAGCGCGAGGTCCAGGCGCCGCCGCTCACCTAGCAGGACCGGACCTCGGGGCGGCCACCGCCGCTCACCTAGGGGGACCGGACCTCGGGGTGGCCACCGCCAGGGCGGCCACGTAGCCCTCCGGCGCGGGCACGTTCGCGACCTCGGCCGCCCCGCCGACCCTCTCCGCCAGCGCCGCCGCCAGGCCCCTCCCCTCGAGCTTCACCAGCGCCTCGAAGCGCGTCCAGGCCTCGAAGAACGCCCTCCTGGGGTCGCGAGAGCCGCGTATCGCCTCGCGCTCGTCGGGGCCGAGCGCGTAGGCGGCGAGCTCGTCGAACGGCAGGTCGACGAGCTGCTCCAGGTCGACGGCCACGTCGACCCCCCTGCCGAGCGCGATGGCCGCCCAGGCGCCGCGCGAGGAGACCGAGAACGTCACGTCGCTGCCGCGCGGGTTCTCCAGGCGAGGGCGTCCGAGGCCGTCGGCGCCGAAGCGAACCTCCAGGGGCGCCGCTCCCAGCTCCGCCGCGAGCAGCAGCCGCAGACCGGCGCGGCGCGCCGCGAACGCCGCACGGTCCGCGGGGCGCCGGTAGCTGGCCGCCCGCGCGCGCTCGTCCTCGGTGAGGAGGTCCTCCCAGGCGCCCACGCGCGCCGGCCCGACCGGCACCCACCACAGCCGCACACGGCCGCCGCGCTCGAGCGGCCCGGGCAGCCTGGCCTCCACGGCCGAGGAGAGCGCCATCGCGGTCTAGGCCACGAGCTCGCCAGGCCCCGGCGAGGCGCCCTGGCTCACGAGGAACCGCGCCAGCCCGGAGACGGTGGGCGTCCTCACGAGGTCGGCCAGCGCGACCTTGAAGCCGTGCTTGCCCATCTCGCTGATGAGGAACACCGCGAGCAGCGAGTTGCCCCCGATGGTGAAGAAGTCGTCGTCCAGCCCGACCCGCTCGAGGCTGAGCACGCGCCGCCAGATCTCGGCGAGCTTCGCCTCCAGCTCCGTGGGCTCCCTGTCCCCGCCGTCGCGCCTGGGCTCGGCGAAGACCGGCTTGGGAAGCGCGCGCCGGTCGATCTTCTTGTTCGGCGTGAGCGGGAACGCGGGCAGCACGCTGATCGCCGACGGGACCATCACCGGGGGCAGGCGGTCGGCCAGGTAGCTCCTGAGCTCGGCCGGGTCCGGCGGGACCGAGGCCGCCGTCGGGGTCACGTAGGCCACCAGCCGCACGTCGCCCGTCTCGGCCGCGTGGGCCACCGCGACCGACTGCGCCACCAGCGGGTGCGTGTCGAGCGCGGCCTCGATCTCGCCCAGCTCGATGCGGTGGCCCCTGATCTTCACCTGGAAGTCGAGGCGTCCCAGGAACTCCAGGGACCCGTCGGCGGTCCACCGGGCCAGGTCGCCCGTGCGGTAGAGCCGGCCGCTGCTGGGGACGCCGAGGGCCGGCCCGAGCTCGTCGGGCACGAACCGCTCGGCCGTGGTCTCGGGGCGCTGCCAGTAGCCGCGGGTCACGCCCGCGCCGCCGATCACGAGCTCGCCAGGCACGCCGGGCGGCAGGGGCTGCATCCGCTCGTCGCAGACGTACACGGCGGTGTTCGCGATCGGCCTGCCGACGGGGAGCACGGGCTCGGAGCCGAGCAGGACCTCGTGGTCGAGCGGCTGGACCGTCGACCAGATCGTCGTCTCGGTGGGTCCGTACATGTTCAGGACGCGCCCGCCCACGAGCGCGTGCAGCCGGCGCGCCAGCTCGCGCGGCAGCGCCTCGCCGCCGACCAGCAGGGTGTCGAGCGACGAGAGGGCCGCCCGCCCCTGCGGCTCCAGCACGAGCATCTGCGCCAGCGAGGGCGTGCACTGCATGTGCGTGACCCCGTGGGCCTCGATCAGCTCGGGGATCGAGAGCGGCACCGGGGCAGCGACGACGGAGGCGCGCTCGCGCAGGAGCGCGAGGTGCTTCAGGCCCTCGAGCACGGTGTCCGCGTCGACGCCGAAGTCGATCAGGCAGGCGACCTCGTCCACGCCGATCTCGCGCAGCCTCGCGACCATCTCGAGGCCGTCCTCGACCGAGCCGAACAGGCCGCTCGTCTCGAAGTAGCGGTCGAACGCGTGGTCGAGGAGCGCCTCCATGTCCTCGTCGCTGAGCGCCCTGAACTGCTCGTCGAGCTTCCGGCGGTCGGCGGCGTCGGTGCCGCGGAAGGCGGGGAACGTCGTCGCGAACTGCTTCACGAGGTTCGCGGACGTGCGCAGGTACTCGCGCAGCGGCTGCCTCACGACCTCGCGGGCGTGCTCGGCGCTCCAGCTGATGAACGTGTGGAGCATCAGGGTGACGTGGCCCGGTCCCTCGTGCCCGGCGTCGCGCCGCGCCTGGCGGTAGACGGCGACCTTCTGCGCGAGCTGCTCGAGGTCCTGGCCCAGCAGGTGCGTGAGGACGTTCGCGCCGATCTCGCCGGCGGCCCTGAACGTCCCGGGGTTGCCCGCGGCCGTGACCCACACCGGCAGCTCCGGCTGGATCGGCCGCGGCAGGACGCTGACCTCGACGGGCTCGCCGTTCGGACCAGGGAACGTGCGGCTCTCGCCCCGCCACAGCGCCTTCACCGTCTCGATGCCCTCGTACATCGCCTGGTGGCGGTGCTCGTAGGCGTGCGGCGCGAGCACGAAGTCGTTCGGCTGCCAGCCGGAGGCGAACGAGACGTCGACCCGGCCGTTCGACAGGTTGTCGACGACGGCCCACTCCTCGGCGACCCGCGCCGGGTGGTGGAGCGGCAGCACGCAGCTCCCGGCGCGTATGCGCACGCGCTCGGTGACGGCGGCGATCGCGGCGCCGACCACGGCCGGGTTCGGGTAGAGGCCGCCGAAGGCGTGGAAGTGCCGCTCGGGCGTCCACACGGCGACGAAGCCGTGCTCGTCGGCGAACTTGGCGCCCTCGAGCAGCAGCCGGTACTTCGAGCCCGGCTCCGCCCCCGCGTCGGCCGCGAAGTAGAAGAGGCTGAACTGCATCTCGCCGTCGGGCGCGGCGTGGGCGGCTGGCCCCCGCGGGGCGACTGTCAGCGCGGCTGGCCCGCGGGGGGCGACCGTGAGCCCGGCGGCCCGCGCGTCGCGCCGTCCGGCGCCCGGCCCGGGGCCGCGGCCGTCGCGCGAGGAGCGTGCCGCGGGGCCGACGTCGCGCTGGGAGGGCCGGTCCTTGCCCTCGTAGATCACGACCTCGAAGCCGCGCGTCAGCGTCCAGAGCAGCTCGAGGACCGAGATGTCGAACGAGATGCTGGTGACCGCCAGCCAGCGGCCGGGCGGCGCCTGGGTGCCCAGGACCTGGTCCATGCCGGCGAAGAAGTTCAGGACGTTGCCGTGCTCCACCATCACGCCCTTCGGCTTCCCGGTGGAGCCCGACGTGTACATCACGTACGCCAGGTCGGAGGGACCGACCCGCGGCGGCTCTTCCAGGGGCGGGCCCGACCTCAGGCTCTCGAGGAGCAGCGTCCGCGACGGCAGGGCGGCGGCGCGGCGCGACGTGGCGTCGTCGGTGAGGACGACGGCGATGTCGGCGTCCTCGACCATGAGGGCGATGCGCTCGGCGGGGAACTCCGGGTCGAGCGGCACGTAGGCCGCCCCGGCCTTGAGCACGCCGAGGATCGCGGCCAGCATGTCGGCCGAGCGCTCGGCCATGATGCCCACGCGGTCGCCGACCTTCACGCCGCGGCTGACGAGCTCCCTGGCGATCGCGCCGGCGCGCCTGTCGAGGGCCTCGAACGTGAGCGTCTCGCGCGAGGTGCGGACGGCCACGGCGGTCGGCGTGCGCGCGACCTGCGCGGCGACGGCCTCGTGGACCGAGGCGAACGGCGAGGCCGGCGCGGCCGTGCTGTTCCAGGCCGCGAGCAGGGCCTCGTCGTGCGGCGACGTCAGCGAGGCCGCGCCCACCGACGCGCCGTCGGCCAGGTCGAGCCACATGGCGCGCAGGCGCTCGGCGAGCCTGTCGACGGCGGCAGGGTCGACCCGCGCGGGGTCGAACCTGAGGCGGCACGTCGTCCCCGCCTCGTCGACGGCGATCACCAGGTCGGCGGTGTCGAGGGGGCCCCCGCCGCCCGAGGACACCTCGACGGCGACGTTCCAGCGCTGCCGGCCCCAGCTGGCGTCGAGCCCGGCGAGCGCCGGCTGCCGACGCGGCAGGTCGCGCAGGAAGGTGCCCCGCCGCTCGACGAGCGCGAGCTCGGCCGAGAGCGCGGCGGCGAAGTCGCCGTACGCGGCCGCCGGCGCGACCTCCACGCGGAGCGGCACGTGGGTCGAGAACCGCCCGGCGGCGGGCCTGCCCGCGGCCGGTAGCCCGGGGTGGCGGAACGGCACGTCCACGGACGGCTTGCCCTCGAGCCTGGCGAGCAGGAGCGCGAGGACGCAGAGGAGGTCCGTCGCCGGCTCGCGCGCGCCGAGGCGCGGCAGGTCGCTGACGTCCACGACGCGCTCGACCCGCGCCCCGGCGCTCGCCGCCCCGGACGCCCGCCCGAGGTACGTGCCCTCGAGCGGCACCAGCGACGCGAGCCTGGCGCTCCACTCGTCCTCGTGCCTGGCCCACCGGGCGGCCAGCCCGTCGAACTCGGCGAGGTCGTCCTGGCGGAGCGCGGGCAGGCGGCCCCCCACGCCGACGCCCAGGGCCTGCGCGGCCTCGGCGGCGGTGAGGGCGGTGCCGTCGTAGGCCTCGAACTGGCTGAAGAGCGCGTCGCCGTCGGCGGTGCGCACCCTGATGCCGGCGTCGTCGACGGCGAGCACCTGGCCCACCTCCGCGTCGCCGACGCTCTCCTCCGCGGTCACGCGGCGGACGACCACCGACCCCGCGGGGCCGACCAGCGCTGGCAGCGCCAGCGGGTTCGGGTGCTGGCCGAAGTCGAGGGCGCGCGCCAGGCGCGCGAGGTAGGCGGCCGGGCTGCCGGGGTCGAGCCAGCCCCCGGCCGACGGCCGCTGGGCGGACAGGTAGACGCGTCGCCGGCCGGCGGGCATGGGCGACGGCCGCGCCGTGCCGTCCTCGAGCCGGGAGACGAGCTCGCGGAACGTCCTGATGCCGGCGTCGAGGCACTTCGAGTTCAGCGTGTAGGCCGTCTCGTTCGCGTCGATCGGGAACGTCTCGCTGATCAGCACGTCCCCGGCGTCGACCTTCTCGGTCATAAGGTGCCAGGTGACGGCGTGCTCGCGCTCGCCGTTCAGGATCGCCCACGCGGGCACGTTCAGCCCGGCGTACGCCGGCAGCGGCCCGTCGTGGAAGTTGATCGCCCAGGCCTCGGCGAGGGCGAGGGCGTCCCGGTCGAGCACGGTGAGGTTCGCGACGCTGAAGAGGTAGTCGACCCTCGGGAGCTGCCACGCGGCGCCCGCGCCGCCGGCCAGGCGCACGTGGCGCACGCCGGCCTCCCGCGCCCAGCCCTGGAGCCCGGGGTCGTCGGAGACGACCGCCACCAGCTCGTGGCCGCGCTCCACCAGGTGCTCGGAGGCGAGGCGTCCGAGGGTGCCCTGGCCGACGACGACGCAGCGGAACCTGCGTTCCGTCCGCGGACGCGCCGGGCGCCGATCGAGCCCCTCAGCCCTTCCTACGTCGTCGCTAGCCATCTGACCTCTCCCCTCCTTCGCTCGGCGCGAGGCGAGACCGTCCTTCGTCCCGTTCAGAGCGTGACGTCGACACTCCTTAGCCCTTCGATCGCGGTCGCCGGGCAGCCGCTGTAGACGCGTCCCTCCAGGCCCAGGTGCTTGGCGACCAGGCTGCCGGAGCCGACGACGCAGTCGCGCGCGACCCCGGTGCGGTCGTTGAACGTGGCGTTCAGGCCGAGGAAGGAGGACGCGCCGATGCGACAGAACCCGCCTATGACGACGTGCGACGAGATGAACACGTGGTCCTCGACCACGGTGCGGTGGCCCACCAGGTTGCCGCTGTGCATGAAGACGTTGTTGCCGATGGTCGCGAACGGCTGCACCACGTTGAACTCGGTGATCAGGCAGTTCTCGCCGACGACGGCGTTGGGCCACACCGCCGCCTTCGAGCTGACGTAGGTGGCGCAGGTGTAGCCCTTGCGCTTCACCTCGCGGTACAGCCGGGCCCTGAGCTGGTTGACCTGGGTGGCCGACGTCGCCACGAACGCGTCGAACTCGCTGGGCGGGTAGCGCTCCTCGAGCTCCTCCAGCGGCACGGCCGGCCTGCCCTCGAACGTGTCGCCGTGCAGGTGGGCCCGCTCCGCCGCGAAGGCGACGACCTCGCGGTCCGAGTCGACGGTGAAGTACTGGTCGGCGAGGCGCGCGAACTCGCCGGTGCCGACGATGACGAGCGGCTTGGGACGGCTCACGGCGTCACACCACCGCGCCGACCCTGGCCTCTGCGTTCAGGCGTCGGGACGTGGGCGCCGAGGCGCCGGGACCTCCAGCGAGCCACCTATCACCCCGCCCCCTTCCGCGAGAGGACGGCGGGCAGTGTTCGCAGCAGCAGCTTCAGGTCGAGGCCCAGCGACCAGCCGCGCACGTACTCGATGTCGAGGAGCGTGGCCTCGTCGAACGACGTGCGCCCGCGCCCCTCCACCTGCCAGAGGCCGGTGATCCCGGGCAGGGCGCAGAGCCGCTCGTAGTGCCACGGCTGGTACTCGGCCACCTCGTAGAGGGGCAGCGGCCGCGGGCCCACCAGGCTCATCTCGCCGCGCAGGACGTTGACGAGCTGCGGCAGCTCGTCCAGGCTCAGGCGGCGCAGGACCTTCCCGACGCGGGTGATGCGCGGGTCGTTGGTGAGCTTGTAAGGCGCCTCCGGGTCGGGCCCGGCGCCCTTGGCGCCCCTGGCGTAGGCCCGCACGAGCTCGCCGTGGAGCGTCTGGTCGGCGTTCGCGTACATCGTGCGGAACTTGAGCACCTCGAACGTCGTCGTCTCCCAGCGGAGACGGCGTCCGACGCGCACCGGCCTGGCCCCGGCGCGCGGCTGCCGGAAGATCACGGGCCCGGGCGTGTCGAGCCTGATCGCGATCGCGATGACTAGCCACAGCGGGCTCAGGAGCAACAGCAGCAGCGACGACAGGGCGACGTCGAGCGTGCGCTTCGCGTAGAGGCCGAAGACCGTCATCGGGTGCGTCTCGAACGGTAGCTCTCGCGGGAAGGCCGGCTGCGGGGCCTCGGAGGTCGACGCGGCTTCCACAGATCCAAGAGGCGAACCGACCACCTGCTGGCCGAACGCAGGAGCCCCCCCGGCGTCCCCGTGTATCTGTGCCATTCCTCACTCTAAGTTCGCGTCCCCCATCGGCCACGTACGGATGTCATACCGGTGCCGGGCCGCTT
>Ga0207873_1000164_pt1 | contig 69779 bp, 72 predicted proteins | sample BGWIniCompost_FD_187373 | JGI IMG/M metagenome (GOLD analysis project Ga0207873, IMG submission 187373) | Cellulose adapted compost microbial communities from Newby Island Compost Facility, Milpitas, CA, USA - BGW Initial Compost (SPAdes)... ...
AGTAGTTAGGCCGCAACGTTACGATCGGGGTGCGTCGTACGACGAGCGGGTCGCTGCTCTCGGTTTGAGCGAGCCGCCCGGGGTACCCGCACCTGCCAAGCCTGGCCACCGCAGCGCGGCGGTGGCAATGGGCGTCGCTGCCCTGCGGGGCTCGGGTGGAAGCGACCGATGTGCCGTGCGCCCGACCGGCGCGGGAGGATGTGATCTCCGTCGTCGATACCCGCCCGGTCGGGTGGCGTCACATGTGGCATGAGGGGGAGCACCGCCACGGCAAGCCGGCATGCCCCGGACGCCCCGCCATCGCTGCCGCTCCGAGCGCATATCCAGGCGGGGATCGGCCTATGCGCCCAGCATGGCACTGGCCGATCGGCATGCGGAGCGTGGCGGTTCTGCTCTCTCGGCAGCGAGTTCATCAGATTGACGCTGGAGGATCGGGCTGGCAGACGCCGACGGGTGGGCGCGCTGGCGGTGGTGGCTCGCTGCGGTCGGGCATGGCCATAGGCCCTGGGTCAGGGAGTGAGCGTGTTGGAGGAGGCGATCAGCCTCGCCTTGACGTCCCTCCGGGTGATCGGAGCGGAACGGGTGCATTGCGTGGTGATCCTGAGGTTTGTCCCGAGCGTGGACGTGTCGGGCAGCGTGCGGTGAACGGGAACGGGCGGGATCCATCAGACAGCATGACTGATTCCGGTTCGGGGAGTGAGTCCGGTGGGGCGCGCGCGGCCGGATCGGCGGAGCGCCAGATCGAAGAGGTGCTCACGCAGGTGAGCGGGCTGCAGTCCCATCCTTTCCGGCGCCTCCCCGCGCCCGGGAGCGCCGGCGACGCATCGGTACCCGCCGGCCCGGGGTCAAGTCCGGCCCGGGCGGTTACGTGGTTCGCCAGGCGGAACCCGCTGCTACTTGCGGCGCTCTCCTTGGCCGTCGGTGCGGTCATGCTCCTCGGGGTTCTCTTCGCCATCAGTTCGCTCGACGGTTACATGGTTACGCGCTCGATCCGCCCGCCGGGGCCGGGTGTGTCCTTCACGCCCGTGGCGGGGGTCGACCAGGTCCGGGTGGCGCAGCCGCAGGCAGCGGGTGGGGTAGTCGCCGTCCCGAACCAGCCCGGGGTCCCGCCGCGCGCGCCGCCGATGACGGCCGCCGAGTGGGTCCAGCGGGTGTCTGAGGTCGAAGCCGGGCTCGAGACGGGCGAGATCGTTGCACAGATCGACTACGGCAACGGGAACCGGGCAGAGACGATCATGACCTTCGATCTCAAGCAGGACCGGCTCGTGAGCACAACCACCTACACCAATCCGAGCGGGAGCGAGACGCGTGAGCTCATCACCAACGGCGCCCGTTCATGGGAGGGCCGCGACGGAGTGTGGAGTCCAGTATCGGAGGAAGAAGGCGCGTGGGGGCGCATACAAGCGTTCCTCCCGGCCGCGGCTCTCGCAGCCGACCCGGTGATCGTCGATGGGGAGCCCGCCGTCACCCTCCGCTGGCGTAGCCGGGCCGGAGACGCTGAGGCGACACTCCGCGTGGATTCGGCGACCGGGATCCCGCAGGAGTTGCGACGAATCATGCCGGACGGCGTCACCTGGACCATCGCCTATCGCGCCTGGAACGTACCGGTCCGCATCCCCATTGGACCACCCACGACGTAACAGAACCGGATGCCGTGTGGGCTCCGCAACCGTCGAGCTTTGAGGCGGACGCAGCGGCTGTGCCGCGTGGCCGCCGGTGCGCGATGGGTGGGCGCACGGTACGTCCCGGCCCAATTGCGGCCGTATCCCCGGCATCGGCTGTGCTCAAGGTCGACAGCACACCGTCGTGTTCTGGGTGGGCGGGTCGTGACTGCCGCGGTCGATGCCTGGGATCCGATGGCCGATCCTTGGTGGGATGGTGTATGCTTGAGTTGATGTGACTCAAGGTTCGCGCGGGCCGGACGTCGCCGGATCCCCGCGCAAGGTTGAACGAGGTGTTGGATGCGGCTCGACCCCGATCAGGTCATCGAAGCCGATTATCGAGTGAACCCTGAGACGGGCGTCCTGGAGCAGGCGCCGCGGCGTCGATCGCGCCAGCTTCGCCGCTGGCTGGCGCCGCTGGTGTTGGTCATCGGCGTCCTCTCCAAGGCGAAGGCGCTCCTGACTCCACTGAAGCTGCTGCTGAAGGGACCAGTGCTGGGTCCGGTGGCCAGTGCGTTTGTCAGTGTCGCGGCCTATGCCCTCGCCTTCGGCTGGCAGTTCGCCGTCGGTCTGGTGGCCCTGCTCTTCGTCCATGAGATGGGCCATGTTGTGGTGCTGCGCCGCTTCGGCGTGAGGGCCACCGCGCCGATCTTCATCCCCTTCCTGGGGGCCTTCATCGGGATGCGCCAGTTGCCGCGCGACGCCGTCATGGAGGCGAAGGTCGGACTGGGCGGGCCGGTGCTCGGGTCGCTCGGCGCGCTGGCGGCGTGGGGCATGTACGTCGTCACCGGGCACGGGCTGTGGCTGGTGCTGACCTATCTCGGCGTGGTCCTCAACCTCTTCAACCTGTTGCCGATCCCGCCGCTCGACGGCGGCCGGGCTGTGGCGGCGATCTCGCGCTGGTTGTGGGTGCTCGGCTTGCTCGGGCTCGGGGTGCTCATGTTCCGGATGCCCAGCCCGATTTTCATCCTCATCGGCGTGTTCGCGGCCGGCGAACTGATCAACATGTGGCGGCGCACCCAAGCCGACCCGGCGTACTACCGGGTGCCCCTCGCGCAGCGCGTGGCGGTGTCTGCGGTGTATTTCGGGCTGGCCGTAGCTCTCGGGGCGGCGATGGTGCACCTCACTCCACTGATGTACGCCGCGCGGCCGCTGTAGGGACACGCGGCGTTACTCCTTGATGAAGACATAGGCGAGGTATGCGCCAATCTCTCGGGCCATGTAGCGGTATTCGAGGCTGCTGTCCTCGCGGATCGGACTGGAGCGCGTCGGCGAGGCCAGCGGTGAGAAGCCGAGGTCCCTGGCGATCCGCTTGACGCGGAACATGTGGAACGGGTCGCTGACCAGCAGAATCCGTGATATGCCACGCTCGCGCAGCTCCGGCTCAGCCTCGCGCAGGCTCTCACTCGAGGTGCGTCCAGCGGGCACGCTCAACAAGACACCGCTGGGCACGCCCTGCTCGATAAGGTAGTTCCGCCCGGCTTCTGCCTCGGAGGTCCAATCCCCCTCGGCTGCTCCGCCCGTGAGGACGATCAGCGGGGCGTAGCCGGCTTCGAACAACGCCCGCGCGTGGTCCAGTCGCGCCTGGAAGGTCGGCGAGGGGCGGCCGTCGAACTGGGCCGTCCCCAACACCACGATGGCGTCGGCCTCCGCGGTTTCGTCCTGGCGCGCCTGGTGGTAGATCGCCAGGGCAAGCAGACCGGCGGCCAACGTGCCGAGCATGATGGCCGCGACGAACACGAGAACGATGGCGCGCAGCACTGCCCGTCGCCGGGAGCGCTGCCGAACGCTGCTTGTTTGGCGGCTGGGGGTTACGATCACGCTGCGGACCTAACCAGGTGATGTCCCGTCACCTTCCGGCCGAATCCTACCATCCCTGACCAGGTATCCGTAGAACGCACGATCTGGCATACTGGATGCATGGCTGAGGAGAACATCCGTTCCGGCACGATCACCGAGATCGCCGACCAGGCCCGTGACCCGGAGCGCGTCAGCGTCTTTCTCGACGGCCAGTTCGCCTTCGGCGTCGCGCGAGAGATCGCGGCGCGCGAGGGGCTCTTCGTCGGGCGGTCGCTGAGCGCGGCAGAGGTGGCAGACCTGCTGCGCGCGGATGAAGCGGCGCGTGCCACCAACGCGGCACTGCACTTCCTGGGCTACCGACCCCGCTCGGAGCGGGAGGTGCGGGATCGGTTGCGTCGCCGGGGATTCAGCGACGAGGCAATCGAGGCGGCCGTCGCCCGGCTCCTGGATTGGCGCTACCTGGATGACGCGGAATTCGCCCGCTTCTGGGTCGAGAACCGGACCGAACACCAGCCCCGCGGCCGGCGGCGCCTGCGCGCGGAGCTGCGCGCGAAAGGGGTCGACGCCGATCTGGTCGATCAGGCGATCGACGAGGCGGGTGGGGACGAGTTCCCCGCGGCGCTGGCCCTGGCGCGGAAGCGGGTGACCTCGCTCCGCGGGCTCGACCCGCTAGTGCAGCGGCGGCGGCTCGCCGGCTTCCTGCAGCGCCGTGGCTACGACTGGGACATTGTCCGCTCGGTGTTGGACGCGGTGCTCGGCGAGAACGAGGACGCCGCAGAGGTGGACTAGGGCAGACTGGACTCGCCGACCCGGGCGGCGCCGTTGCCGCACTGTCCGGACACTGTTATAGTCCGGCTAACTCACCCGGCGTGGCGCTTCGATCGGGGTCGAGGGGAGGACAGCGGTGGCCGAGGATCTGGAACAGTTCCGATTCTGGCACCCGATCCGGGTGCGCTACCGCGACGTCGACCGGCAGGACATCGTCTATTTCGGCGTCTACCTCGAATACTTCAGCCAGGGGATCTACGAGTACTTCGCGGCGCTGGGCATCCCGCTCTCCGAGACGGAGCCCAGCGGCGAGTTTGACACCGTCTTCCGCCGGGTGGAGATCGACTACCTCGGGTCGGCGCGGCTGGACGACACGGTCCGCATCGGGGTGCGATGCGTGCGGATCGGGAACAGCAGCCTCGAGTTTGCGACCGTGGCGGTACGAGAGCGCGACGGCGCCGTGCTGGCTCAGGGGCGGCTCGTGCTGGTGAACCACGTGCGGCATGCGGGTCGTTCCAAACCGATCCCCGAGCCGATCCGCCGCGCGGTGGCGGACTTCGATGCGGTCGCGGTGTGACAGGTAGCCGAGGGCGCGGCTCTGGGAGTCGTGAGCTGGGCTACTGGTTGCCCTGAGACGGCGTTGGTATACTCTCCTAGGCCGCGGGATTCATCTCCCAGACAAGCCCACTCGACAGACGAATAGCGTTCGAACGGGTAGCCGATAGATGCCTGAGATCAAGTGGTTGGGCCATGCATGTTTTCGGATCCGGGGCCGTGACGCCGTGGTCTTGATGGACCCGGTCGGGCCGGAGACGGGCTACCGCCTCCCACTGCAGCAGGCAGACATCGTCACGGTGAGCCACGATCATCCGGGTCACAACGCGGTCGATCGGGTCCGCCCAGGCTACCGCCTTATCACGGGTCCGGGCGAGTACGAGATCCGCGAGGTCTTCATCCAGGGCGTGCGGACCTACCATGACTCCGAGGGCGGGAAACGCCTGGGAAAGAACACTGTTTACACGGTGGAGATCGACGATCTGGTCATCTGCCATCTGGGGGACCTGGGGCATACCTTGAGCGAAAGCGAGGCAGCGGCGCTGAACGGCGTCGACGTCCTGTTGGTGCCGGTCGGCGGCGGGCCGACGCTCGATGCATCAGGCGCGGCCGAGGTGATCGGCCAGATTGAGCCCTCGGTGGTCATCCCCATGCAGTTCCGGACTCCAGAGGGGGATCACGATCGTGACCCGGTCGATCGCTTCCTGAAGGCGATGGGCGCCGCGGCGGTTGAGCCGCGCGACCGGGTGTCGATCCGGAAGTCGGACCTGGGTGAGACGGTGGAGGTGGTGCTGCTGCAGCCATGAGGGCACGCGATTCGCTCGTGGAATGGCGGGACGCGAGCGGACGACGCGGCGGTTTCAATGAGACTGGTGGCTCTCGCCGACGTGGCGCAGAAGGGCAACGGGGATGCCAAAGTACATCTTTGTGACCGGTGGGGTTGTGTCGTCAGTCGGTAAGGGGATCACGACCGCCTCGATCGGTCGCCTCCTCAAGGGTCGGGGGCTCAGCGTCGCTATCATGAAGCTCGACCCGTACCTCAATGTCGACCCCGGCACGATGTCTCCCTTCCAGCACGGCGAAGTCTTCGTAACCGACGACGGCGCTGAGACCGACCTCGACCTCGGCCACTACGAGCGATTCACCGACGAAAACCTCAGTCGATCCTCCAACGTCACGACCGGCCAGGTCTACTCGGCCGTCATCGCCAAGGAACGCCGGGGTGACTTCCTCGGCGGCACGGTTCAGGTCATCCCCCACATCACGAACGAGATCAAGGATCGCATCCGTCTGGTGGCGGAGGAGCGGCAGCCTGACGTGGTGGTCGTCGAGGTGGGTGGCACCGTGGGCGACATCGAGGGCCAGCCGTTCCTCGAGGCGATCCGCCAGATGCGCAAGGAGGAGGGGCGGCGCAACGTCCTCTACATCCATGTCACGCTGCTGCCGTATGTCGGCAGCACCGGTGAGTTGAAGACCAAGCCGACCCAGCACAGCGTGAAGGAGTTGCGCGCCATCGGCATCCAGCCCGACGTGATTGTCTGCCGGGCCGACAAGCCGGTGCCGCAGGACGTGCAGGCCAAGATCGCGCTCTTCTGCGACGTGGACGAGGATGCGGTCATCCCGCTGCCGACGGCCGAGACCATCTACGAGGTGCCGCTGATGCTTGAGGAGGCCGGGCTGGGCCGCTACATCGCTGAGCACTTCGGCTGGTCGGATGCGCCGCCGGACCTGAACGAGTGGGCGAACATGGTCCACCGGTTGAAGCATCCACGGCGGCGGGTGGAGATCGCCCTGGTCGGCAAGTACGTCGAGCTGCACGATGCGTACATGAGTGTCGTCGAGGCCCTGACTCACGCCGGTCTGGCCCACGACGTGGCCGTCGACGTGATCTGGGTCAACTCGGAGCTGTCGAGCCCGGAGAGCATCGCGCAGCAGCTCCGGCGGGCCTTCGGCATCGTCGTCCCGGGCGGTTTCGGGGCGCGGGGTGTCGAGGGGAAACTGGCGGCGGTCCGATTTGCACGTGAGCATAAGATCCCGTATCTTGGCCTGTGCTACGGCTTGCACATGGCGGTGATCGAGGTGTCGCGCAACGTGCTCGGACTTGAGCGGGCCAACACCACCGAGATCGACCCGGCGACACCGGACCCGGTGGTGGGTCTGATGCCGGACCAGCGCGGTGTGGACCTGGGCGGGACGATGCGCCTAGGGCTGTACCCGTGTCGGCTCGTCCCGGGCACGCGGGTTGCCGAGGCGTACGGCCAGGACGTGGTGGACGAGCGGCACCGGCACCGCTGGGAGATCAACAACGACTACCTGCCGCGCCTGGAGGAGGCCGGGCTGATCGTGGCGGGAACGTCGCCCGACGGCCGGCTGGTCGAGGTAATGGAGCTGCGGGATCACCCGTGGTTCGTCGGGGTGCAGTTCCACCCGGAGTTCAAGTCCCGGCCGACCCGACCGCACCCGCTGTTCGAAGGGTTTGTCGGCGCGGCGCTGGAGGCACTGCGGGAGGGCGATCAGCGGCCGCTGCCGCTGCGTGAGATCGAGGCGGCCCCGACGACGGCAAACGACTAGCGAACCGGACTCGGTTGATTGCGCGGTCCGGGGAGATTGTGATAGCATTCTCAAAGTTGGCGGGGTGCTGATGGCGGACCCGCTCAGCAAACTCGGCAGCGAGCGCGATTGGCGTGCCATAGGCACGGCCACCGGTTTAGGGTGCTCGACTGTCAGCAGTTTGATGCTGTGCATCCTGGGCGGGCTCTTCCTGGACCGCTGGCTGGGCACAGCGCCCATTTTCACCCTGGTGGGGGTGGGGCTCGGCATCGCGGCAGCGGGTTACCTCTTGTACGAGCTAGCAATGATCAGTCGCTCGGACAAGGGGTTGATTCGTGTGCGCAAACGTGATGCAATCGAGCGGTCGGCGAAGACGGAGCCGAACGAAGAGGAGCCTTGATGGAAGTTCACGTTGCGGTAGCAGCGGAGACGCTCTGGTCCGTCCCGATCCCCGGGACGGGGCTGACGCTCAACATCACCAACTCCTTCCTCACGATGCTCATCGTCATGGCCGCGCTGATCATCGTCGGCACCGTCATCGCCCGTCGCGCCACGCTTGTCCCCGGCTTTGCGCAGTCGGTGTTCGAGTTGGCCACCGAGTTTATGCTCGGGATGGTTGAGGGTGCCGCGGGGAAGCGGGCTGGTCGGACCATCTTCCCCCTGGTCGGTGGGCTGTTCATCTTCATCATCGTCTCGAACTACTCCGGGCTCCTGCCCGGGATCGGCACGATCGGGTTGGTGGATGACCACGGGCACCTCGAGACACCGTTGTTCCGCCCGCCGAGCGCAGACCTCAACATGACGCTGGCGATGGCGGTCGTCACGTTCCTGGTGGTCCAGGTGGCCGGTATCCGCGCCCATGGAGTGGGTGGCCGGATCAAGCACATGGCCAACCCGCCGTTCTTGTTCCCGATCGAAGTCATCGGTGAGTTCTCCCGCATCATTTCGCTGGCCTTCCGACTCTTCGGCAACATCTTTGCCGGTGAGGTTCTGCTCACGGTGATGTACGCGATGGCGAACGCCATCAAGATCACCGTGGTGGGGCTCCTGGTCCCGGTGATCTTCCTGTACCTGGAGGTTCTGTTCGGGTTCATCCAGGCACTGGTCTTTGCACTGCTGACGTTGATCTACATCGTCTTGGCCACCGCGGATGGGCATGACGATCATGCCGAGGAAGCGGTGCACGAAGCGGAGGGTTCTCAGCACGCGGTCACACCGGCGACGAGCGGTGGCGACTAGCGTGCATCCGGAATTTGTGGACGGTCGCCCGAAGGGGCGAGGGTCTGGGTGTTAGACGATCGTCGGTGCGCGCGTGCGGGCCGATGGGAGGAGGATGTCTAGCGTGTTCGCCAACGTGACCGACCCAGCTGTTATTGTGCCGCTGGCCGCCGCGCTGGCCATCGGGCTTGGCTCGCTGGGTCCGGCGCTGGGTATTGGTATGGCGGTGCGGGCGGCCATGGAGGCGCTCGGTCGCAACCCTGAGGCCGAGGGCGCGATCCGTATCACGATGATCATCGGTGCGGCCCTGGCCGAGGCGGTCGCCATCTACGCGTTCGTGATCGCCATCGTCATTGCCTTTGTTCTCTAGTGCGTGCCGCCGGTGGCGCTCCGGTTGCGGGGCGCCACCGGCACATCTCACTCGGGACACGGAGGCCCCGCTCCGACTGATGGGTGTGGAGACCGTCTGACCGGCTGATCGCGCAACCGGGGAGCGATCAAGACCATGAGGAAGCGCTGATGGAAGATCTCGGCATCAATCCCGCCAACCTCATCATCCAGTTGATCGCGTTCGTCGCGTTCGTCGCGATCTTCTGGAAGTTGGCGCTGGGCCCGATCACCAACATGCTCGACGAGCGGCGCCGGCGCATCCAGGAGGGTATGGAGGCGGCGGAGCGCATGCAGCGTGAGCTGGAGGCTACGCGCGCCCAGAATGAAGAGGTGCTCAACCAGGCGCGCCGCGAGGCCCAGCAGATTCTGGCGCAGGCACGGGAGAACAGCGAGCAGATGCTCGCCCGTGCGCAGGAGCAGGCCCGGGCCGAGGCTGAGCAGATGATCGAGAAGGCGCGCGCGACGATCCAGGCCGAGCAGCAGCAGGCGTGGCAGCAGCTCCGCCAGGATGTCGCTGATCTGGCGATTGCCGCCGCCACCAAGATTGTGCGGCGGGAGCTGGATCGGGCCGATCAGGCGCGCCTGATCCAGGAGACCCTGGCTGAGGCCGGCAACGGCCGCGCCCGCGAGTGACGCGGATGCAAGGGGGAGAGTGCGATGCCAGTGCCCGGCGCGGCCAAGCGGTACGCACAAGCGGCGTTTGAGATTGCTCGGGAGCGCGGCGAGCTCGACCAGTGGGAGCAGGATCTGCGTCAACTGGCGGGCGTCCTGGCGAACCCGAGCGTGTCGGATTTCTTCGAGAGCCCGGCAGTGCCCGAGACGGCCAAGCGGCAGGCGATCGAGGCGATCCTGCCGGATGAGTCGCAGCAGCTCGTGCGTAATCTGACCTTGCTGCTCCTGGAGCGCGGGCGGCTGCCACAGCTCCCGCAGGTGGCCGAGGTCTTCCAGCAGCTCGTCATGGAGGAGCGCGGCATTGCCGTTGCCGAGGTGACGACCGCGGTCCCGCTCGATGAGGACGAGCAGGCGCAGGTGCGCGAGCGCGTGGCGGCCTTGATCGGCAAACAGGTCGAGATGCGGCCGCGGGTCGATCCCGACATCATCGGCGGTATCGTCGTGCGGGTGGAGGACAACCTGATCGACGGCAGCGTGCGGACGCAACTCCACCAGCTTCGACAGCGGATGGTGAGCTAGCCGGGGCCGTCCCGAGTCGGGCGAGCGAACCGGCTCCTGACGTGACAGAGACGAGCGGCCCAAGCGGATAATCGGGAGGAACCATGGTCGTACGACCTACCGAGATCAGCGACATTCTGCGCCAACAGATCGAGAACTACGGCAGCCGCATGGTCGTCACCAATGTCGGCTATGTCGTCGAGGTCGGTGACGGTATCGCGACCGTGCATGGCTTGCGCGACGTCATGGCCAGCGAGTTGGTGGAGTTCTCCAACGGGGTGATGGGCATGGCCTTCAACCTCGAGGAGGACTCGGTCGGCGTCATCATCCTCGGTGATTACACCGACATCGAGGAGGGTGACGAGGTCAAGGCGACCGGCCGCATCGCGCAGGTTCCGGTCGGCCCGGCTCTCCTCGGCCGCGTGGTGAACGCCCTCGGCGAGCCGATCGACGGCAAGGGCCCGATCCAGACCGATCGCTTCCGGCCGCTGGAGCGGATCGCCCCCGGTGTGGTGGCCCGGCAGAACGTGGACACGGCGCTCCAGACCGGTATCAAGGCGATCGACAGCATGATTCCGATCGGCCGCGGCCAGCGGGAGCTGATCATCGGCGACCGCCAGACGGGCAAGACGGCCGTCGCCCTGGATACGATCATCAACCAGCGTGACACCGGCGTCGTCAGCATCTACGTGGCCATTGGCCAGAAGCAGTCGCAGGTGGCGCAGATCGTGGCGACCCTCGAGCGCGAGGGCGCGATGGAGAACACCATCGTGGTCGTCGCGTCGGCGGCCGACCCGGCGCCGCTGCAGTACCTGGCACCGTACGCCGGCTGCGCCATGGGCGAAGAAGTGATGGAGAGCGGCGGCCACGCGCTGGTCGTCTACGACGACCTCTCCAAGCATGCCTGGGCGTACCGCCAGGTCGCGCTGCTGCAGCGCCGTCCGCCGGGCCGTGAGGCGTACCCGGGCGACGTCTTCTACCTGCACTCGCGCCTGCTGGAGCGCGCCGCGCGGCTCCGCGATGATCTGGGGGGTGGGAGCCTGACCGCGCTGCCGATCATTGAGACGCAGGGGAACGACGTGTCGGCCTACATCCCGACGAACGTCATCTCCATTACCGACGGCCAGATCTACCTGGAGCCGGACCTGTTCTACGCGGGTGTCCGCCCGGCGATCAACGCGGGTCTGTCGGTGTCCCGGGTGGGTGGTGACGCTCAGATCCGGGCGATGCGCCAGGTTGCCGGCCGGCTGCGCCTGGAGCTGGCACAGTACCGCTCGCTGGCGGCGTTCGCCCAGTTTGGTTCCGACCTGGACCCTGCCACCAAGCGGCAGATCGACCGTGGCCAGCGGCTGACCGAGGTGCTCAAGCAGCCGCAGTACCAGCCGATGCCGGTTGAGGAGCAGGTGGCGATCATCTGGGTCGCGACGAACGGGTACCTCGACGACGTGCCGGTGGAGCGGGTGCGTGCGTTCGAGGAGCAGTACCTCGACTACATGCGGACCAGCAAGGCGGACCTGCTGCAGCGCATCGTGACCGAGAAGCAGCTCACCGATGAGATGATCGAGGAGCTGCGGAAGTCCGTTGAGGAGTTCAAGCGGTCGATGTGGGCTGGCGCCCAGGCAGGATAGCGGCGGGGATCTGAGGGAGGAGACGGACCGTGCCCACACCGCGAGAGATCCGGCGCCGCATCCGCAGCGTGCGTAACACGGCGCAGATCACCCGCGCGATGGAGATGGTCGCCGCATCGAAGATGCGGCGGGCGCAGCAGCACGTGCTGGCCACCCGGCCTTACGCCGAGCGCATCCGCGCCATGATCGGTGATCTGGCGGCAATGGGCGATGCGGAGGAGCAGGCGCGCTACCCGCTCCTTGCCAAGCGGCCGATTCAGCGCTCGCAGATCATCCTGATCACCTCCGACCGCGGGCTGGCCGGTGCGTTCAACACGAACGTCATTCGCCGCGCCATTCAGTTCATGACCGACGAGCGGCCGGAGTCGCTGGAAAACATCGACGTAGTGACCATCGGCCGGAAGGGGCGCGACTTCCTGACGCGGTACGGCCGGCCCCTGGTCGCGTCCTTCACCGATGTCGGCGACTACCCGACACTGGAATCGATCCGGCCCGTGGTGCGGATCGCGACCGACGACTTTGTCGCGGGCAAGGTCGATGCGGTGTACGTGGTGTACACGCGCTTCATCAACACGCTGCGCCAGGTGCCGGAAGTGCTGCAGGTATTGCCGATCGAGGCACCGCCCGGCACGGACGAGGTGACGGACTACATCTTCGAGCCCAGCCCGGAGGCCGTGCTGGAAGCGCTGCTGCCGCGCTTCGTCGAAGTGCAGATCTACCAGGCGCTGCTGGAGTCGATCGCGAGCGAGCAGAGTGCCCGCATGGTGGCCATGCGCAATGCGACCGACAACGCGCGCGAGTTGGTGTCGGAGTTGACGCTCACCTACAACAAGGCGCGCCAGGCCCAGATCACCCGCGAGGTGACGGAGATTGCGGCCGGCGCAGCGGCGTTGGGCTAGCCAGAGGCGCCCGGACGGGCGGTGGCGCCGCCGCGGGCAAGGGAGGATACACCGGACATGGCAACCACGGTAGCGACAGGCCGGATCGTCCAGATTACCGGCGCGGTGGTGGACGTCGAGTTCCCGCCGGACCAACTGCCGGATATCTACAACGCCCTCGAAGTAGAGCGGGAGGGCGAGGAGCCGCTGGTGCTCGAGGTGCAGCAGCACCTGGGCAACGACTGGGTGCGGACCGTGGCGATGAGCAGCACTGACGGTCTGCGCCGCGGTATGCCGGTCATCGACACCGGCGGCCCGATCAAGGTGCCCGTCGGCCCGGCGACCCTCGGCCGCATCTTCAACGTCGTCGGCCGCCCCGTCGATGACGGACCGCCGCCGCAGGCGGACGTGTACTACCCGATCCACCGGCCGGCGCCGAGCTTCGAAGAGCAGTCCACGGACGTCGAGCCGTTCGAGACCGGGCTCAAGGTGATCGACCTGATCGCCCCCTTTACCAAGGGTGGTAAGACGGGCGTGTTCGGCGGCGCCGGCGTCGGCAAGACGGTTATCATCATGGAGCTGATCCGGAACATCGCGGCCGAGCACGGTGGCTACTCGGTCTTCACCGGTGTGGGCGAGCGGACCCGCGAGGGTACGCAGCTCTGGGGTGAGATGCGGGAGTCCGGCGTCGCTGACAAGACGGTGCTGGTCTTCGGGCAGATGAACGAGCCGCCCGGAGCGCGTCTGCGCGTCGGCCTGACCGGGCTGACCATGGCCGAGTACTTCCGGGACGAGGGGCGCGACGTCCTCCTCTTCATCGACAACATCTTCCGCTTCGTCCAGGCGGGTTCGGAGGTGTCGGCGCTGCTGGGCCGTATGCCGAGCGCGGTGGGTTACCAGCCGACGCTGGCGACCGAGATGGGCCAGCTGCAGGAGCGCATCACCTCCACCAAGCGCGGCTCGATCACCTCGGTGCAGGCGGTGTACGTCCCGGCTGACGACTACACCGACCCGGCGCCGGCCACGACCTTCGCCCACCTCGACGCGACGATCTCGCTGGAGCGCTCGATCGCGGAGCAGGGTCTCTTCCCGGCGGTGGACCCGCTGGCGTCGACCTCGCGCATCCTTGACCCCAACATCGTGGGTCAGGAGCACTACGAGGTCGCCCGCGAGGTCCAGCGAGTGCTGCAGCGCTACCGCGACCTGCAGGACATCATCGCCATCCTCGGTATCGAGGAATTGAGCGAGGATGACAAGCTGATCGTGGCGCGCGCGCGCAAGATTCAGCGGTTCCTGTCGCAGCCGATGTTCGTGGCCGAGGCCTTCACCGGCCGTCCGGGCCGCTACGTCGAGCGCTCGGAGACGGTGCGCGGCTTCAAGGAGATCCTCGAGGGCAAGCACGACTCGCTGCCTGAGCAGGCCTTCTACATGGTAGGCACCATCGACGAGGCGGTCGAGCGTGCCGAGCAGATGGCACGGGAGCAGTAGCACCGGAGCGGTCGTCAATCGTCATGCGTCATACGTCATTCGTGAGAGCCTGGCTCGCCCGGGCAGGACGTGTGACGTATGGCGTATGACGCAGCACGTATGACGACAGACGCTTGAGGAGACAGGCATGGCCAAGCTGAGTGTGGAAGTCGTCACCGGGGAGCGCGTCGTCTTCCAGGAGGACGACGTGGACATGGTGGTGGTCCCCGGCGCCGACGGTACGCTCGGCATCCTGCCGCGGCACGCCCCGCTGATCTCACTCCTGTCGTTTGGTGAGATGCGCGTCATCAAAGGCAGCCAGGAGCAGTCGCTGGCGATCTTTGGTGGTTTCGTCGAGGTCGCGCACAACCGGGTCCGGGTTCTGGCCGACACAGCGGAGCGGGCTGAGGAGATCGATCTCGCGCGGGCTGAGGAGGCGCGGAAGCGAGCCGAGGCACGACTCGAGCGAAGTCGAGCCGACGTCGACCTGATCCGCGCCGAGGCGGCGCTGCGCCGCTCGATGATCCGCCTGAAGGTCGGGCGCCGCAGCCGTGGCCGGCAGCCGGTCGGCCCGCGGCAAGAACTCGGCGATTCCTAGCGAGTGGCACAGACCGGTCCCGGGGATTGCCCCGGGACCGGTACGTCTCCGGGGGACGCGTCCGGCGGGTTGCCGAAGCGCGGGCGATGGGCTGGAATAGGGACGACGTGGCCCAACGTGCCCGAGGCGTCGGGGCGGCCACATTGATGCAACTGAGACCTACATCTCCCTGACCAGAGTTCGGAGCGGCGGAATGCAGGTGGCGACGGAGGCGAAGACGATCCGGGTACGAGGCGGCACGCGGCTGTATGGGCGCGTCGCGATCGGCGGGGCGAAGAATGCCGCCCTGCCGGCGATGGCGGCGGCTCTGCTGACGGACGAGGAGTGCCTGCTCGACAACGTCCCAGTGCTGGAAGACACGCTGGTGATGGTGGAACTCCTGCGCTGGCTCGGCGCCGATGTCGAGTTTGACCAGGAGAACCGCCGGGTCCGGATCTGCGCGGCGAACATCAACCGGTTCGACGCCCCGCCCGAACTGGTCGAGCGCATGCGTGCGTCGTTCCTCGTCTCTGGTCCGCTGCTGTCGCGCTTCGGCGAGGCATCATCGTCGCCGCCGGGCGGCTGCCGACTCGGCACCCGTCCGGTCGACGTGGATCTCCGCGGCTTCCGGCGCATGGGAGCGGAGGTGACGCATACCGACGGTGGGTACGTGATGCGGGCCCGCCGCCTCTACGGCGCCGAGCTGTACATGGACTATCCCAGCCACACCGGCACCGAGAACCTGCTGATGGCGGCCACTCTGGCACGCGGCACGACCACCATCGTCAACGCCTCCAGTGAGCCGGAGATCAGCTTCCTGGGCTCGATTCTGCGCGATATGGGTGCGCGTATCACCGGGGTCGGTACCCCGCACATCCGCGTGCACGGGGTGGACCGGCTGCGGGGATACCGGGCCGCGATCCTCCCGGACCGCATCGAGGCCGGGACATTCGCCATCGCCGCCGCGATCACCGACGGCGAGGTCATCCTCGATAACGTGTCCGAGCCGGACATGCTCCCGCTCACCTACAAGCTCCGGGAAGCCGGGGCGGAGGTATGGTGGAACCAGACGTCGATGCTCGTCCGCGGGCGCGGGGAACTGCACAGCACCGAGATCCAGGCGCTCCCATTCCCCGGGTTCCCGACGGACCTGCAGGCGGCGTTCGCGGTGCTCATGACCCAGGCCAAGGGACAGAGCCGCATCTTCGAGCGGGTCTTCAACGACCGGCTGCGCTATGCCGCGGAGCTGGCCAAGCTCGGTGCCGACATCACGGTGATCGACAAGCAGCAGGCGATCATCAACGGGCCAACCCGGCTCCGGGGTGCCGACGTGGAAGCGCTCGACATCCGGAGCGGCGCCTGCCTGGTGCTGGCGGGGCTGGTGGCCGAGGGAGAGACCCGGATCGGGCAGATCCAGCACCTGCGCCGCGGCTACGAGGACATCGTCGAGAAGTTCGCCTCCCTGGGAGCGGAGATTTCCTATCTCTAGCGCCGAACGTGTGAGATCGCTCCTCTGCGTGTCATCCTGAGTGAAGCGAAGGATGACTCCAACGGTGCTTTCCCGCCGTGGATGTAGGGCCTGTGGAGTGCTCGGCTGGGGTCGACCCGTCCAGGCTGACCCCGCAGTGTGTGTGGTGGGCCCCCGACTTGCCGGGCGGTTTGCGCTGATCCGGCTGCGCCCTTGAAATCATCTGGCCGTAAGGGATAATTGGGCGGGCATCCGCCGCCGGACCGGTGAACGACCGTCTGGTGGAACGTGAGGGCTGGACCGTGGAGCGCGTGTCACAGGATTCGTTGCGCAACCGCATCATCCCGACGCTGGTCGTACTGATTGTCGTCGCGCTTCTCGGCCTCTTCGCCTACGCCATGTGGTTCTCCGGCGACTCCACCAGCCTGGCGAGCGGCGGCCGGATCAACACGGTCGGCAGGCTCATCCGGTTCGAGAACCGCACCGCACCATCCTTCTCGCTCCAGACGCTCGATGGCCAGCAGATCTCCTTGGAGCATTTCCGGGGTAAGACGGTGGTCCTCAACTTCTGGGGATCGTGGTGCCCGCCCTGCGAGGACGAGGCGCCGGTCCTGCGTGATTTTGCCGCCACCCTCGACGAGAACACGGTGATCGTCGGGATCGACATCTGGGACCAGCCGGAAGCAGCCCAAGCTTTCCTTGAGAAGCACGACCTGACCTATCCCAACGCCGTCGATGACAACGGACGGACCACGATCGACTACGGCGTCAGTGGTGTGCCTGAGACATTCTTCATTGGGCCCGACGGTGCCTTGCTGGGGAAGTACAACGGTCCGGTCAAGTCGGTGGAACAACTCCACGGGTTCATCCAGGAGTTGACCGGTGCCGGGTAGATCGGCCGGTCTGGGGATTGTGAAATCTGGTACAGTTCCGGCGGGACGTAGGAGCCGGTGAGGTGAGACAGGCGAACCGTGGACATCCCGTCGATCACGCGGCTGTTGCTCCGGCTGACGCATGCACTGGCGGCGGCAGCCTGGCTTGGCGGTGGTGTGTACTACGTCCTGGCACTGCGGCCGCAGATGCGGCAGGCCGACGAGGAGGCGCGGGCGCTGGCCCGCGCGGCGCAGCGCGAGTTCGGCCGCTGGTCCTCGATGGCCGCCTTCCTCATGGTCGGCTCCGGGGTCGTCATGATGTGGGACGGGCTCGCCGACGGGCGTGGGACGATCGCCTACGTCGTCCTGCTCGCGGTCAAGGTGGCCGCCGCTGCGGTAGCCTTCTGGTTGGCGGGGTCGTTCGTCCGATCGCGGCGTACGGTGCCGCTTCCCGGCCGGAAGGTTCCCCGGCAGCCATCCCGGTTCGATCGCGCCTGGCTCATCTTGATGCTCGGGAGCGTGGCGTTCCTGCTCGGCGTGATCCTGTCGAGCGTGTACCCCACCGGAATTGGACAGCGATGAAATGCGTCGCCTCCGGCGCTTCCGGGCGCCGGGAGCGCCAGCGACCCGCGGCGAGCGGGTCTGGTGTGTGGGAGGAGGAGCGATGACTGGCGGAGTGGCCGCCGAGCCGGCTGCGGTGGGCCGTCGCGCCCCGTGGCTCAACACGAAGATCCTCGTCGCCGGTGTCGTCCTGGCCCTTGCCGTCGGGTTCCTGATTTACAACAGCATGCAGGGAACCGCGGCTGCCTATTTCGTGACGGTGGGCGAGCTGCAGGCCCAGGCGGACAAGGTCGACGGGACCCGCGTGCGGGTCGGGGGCGACGTGGTTCCCGGCTCGATTCAGATGGGCGGGCCCGGGGAGCCGATCCGCTTCCAGGTGACGGATGGCACGCACACGATGGACGTGGTCTACAGGGAGGTCGTGCCTGACATCTTCTCCGACCACGTCCAGGTGATCGTGGAAGGTACATTCCACAAGGGCCAAGAGTTCCAGGCCGACACGCTGTTGACCAAGTGCCCCTCGCGCTTCGAGGCAGCGCAGCCGACCGACTCGTAGAGGGGAGAACCCGTGGCGCAGCTTGGTTCCGGTGCACTCGTCGTCGCCCTGGCTCTTGCCGTGTACGGCATCGTGGCCGGGGTGCTTGGTGCCCGGCGGCGCATCCCCGAACTGGTTGAAAGTAGCATCCGCGCGGTCTGGGGCGTGACGGCCCTGATCCTGGTGGCCGTCGTCACGCTCCTGACCGCCTTCCTGACCCACGACTTCCGGCTGGAGTACGTCTTCGGGCGGTCCAGCCGCGACATGCCGATCTACTATGTGGCGGCGGCCTTCTACGGTGGCCAGGAGGGGAGCCTCCTCTACTGGGCCATGATCGCGGGAGTCCTGTCGTCGCTTGCGGTCTACCTCCACCGGAAGCGCGACCGCGCGCTCATCCCCTATGTGGCGGCTACCGTTCTCTCGGTCCAGACGTTTCTCCTCTTCATGCTGACGTTCATCGCCAGCCCGTTCACCCTGCTGCCGATGCGGCCGGCGGACGGCCAGGGGCTGAACCCGCTGCTGCGTGACCCGGGCATGATTCTCCATCCGCCTTTTCTGCTGGGCGGGTACGCCAGCTTCACGGTTCCGTTCGGCTTCGCCATGGCGGCCATGATCACCGGTCGGCTGGGGGATGACTGGATTCGCGCGATCCGTCGGTGGTCACTCGTGGCGTGGGGCATCCTGGGCGTCGGGCTGCTGTTCGGCGCCTGGTGGGCCTACCACGTCCTCGGCTGGGGTGGCTACTGGGGCTGGGATCCGGTTGAGAACGTTGCCTTGCTCCCGTGGCTGACGGCGACGGCGTTCATCCACTCCGTGATCGTGCAGGAGCGGCGCGGCATGCTCAAGGTCTGGAACATGGCCTTGATCGTCGCGTCGTTCGCGCTCTCCATCTTCGGTACGTTCACCGTCCGGAGCGGGCTGATCTCGTCGGTCCATTCCTTTGCTATTTCGCCGATCGGGCCGTGGTTCCTTGGTTATCTGGCGGTCGTCGTGCTGGTCTCGGTCGGTCTGCTCATTTACCGGCTGCCGGGCCTGCAGAGCGACCGCGCCATCGAGTCCGTGGTGTCGCGGGAGTCCGGCTTCCTGCTGAACAATCTCTTGTTCACGGCGATGGCCTTCGCCACCTTCTGGGGCACGGTCTTCCCGCTGGTGACCGAATTGATCCGGGAGACGAAGCTGACGGTTGGACCGCCGTTCTACCGACAGGTCAACGGGCCGTTGCTCTTCGCGATGATGCTGCTGATGGGGGTCGGCCCGTTGCTGGCCTGGCGGCGCTCAAACACAGGGCTGTTGCTGCGCAACCTGCTCTGGCCGGGCGTGGCCGGCATCGCGTCGGGGATCGTGATGGCGGTGGTGCTGGGCCACATCCTGGCTGCAGCTTCGGTTGCCGTGACCGTCTTCGCCGTGGGCACGATCGTGCTGGAGTATGTCCGCGGGGCGCGCGTGCGCCGCCGGACCACTCGGGAGTCGTACCCGCTCGCGGTCGCGATGCTGGTGCGCAAGAACGGCCGGCGCTACGGTGGTTATATCGTGCACCTCGCGGTGGCGATCATGGCCATCGGGATCATCGGCTCGACCTTTTTCCAGGTGGAGCGGCAGTACACCCTTCAGCCGGGCCAGTCGGGCACGATCGGTCCCTACACGCTGACCTACCAGCGGCTTGACAACCGGGTGAACGCCCAGGGTCAGGCGGTGGTGGCCGTGGTGGACATCGCCAAGAACGGCGAGCCGCGCGGTACGGTTGAGAGCAAGCGCTTCTTCTACCGCAACTACGAGGACCAGCCCACGGCCGAGATGGGGATTAAGACCATCGGGATCGACGACGTCTACGTCGTGCTCGACCAATGGGACGAGAACGGGACCGCGTCGCTGCGCTTCTACATCAACCCGATGGTGAGCTGGATCTGGGTCGGTGGTGCGGTCTACGTGCTGGGTATGGTGACGGTGCTGTGGCCGGCACCGCAGCCGGCGCGGCGGCCGGTCACGCGACCGGTTCGGGAGGCTGCCCTCAGTGAAGCGTAGCATCCTCGTTTCCATCCTGATTGTTCTGGGGCTTCTGCTGATGCCGACGCTCGCGGCGGCTGAGGAAACCTTGTCTCCGGAGGCGCTGGAGATCGCGGGTTCGCTCAACTGTCCCGTCTGCGAGGGCCTGAGCGTGCGCGACTCGAACTCCCAGCTCTCGCAGGACATGCGCGCGCAGATCCAGCGTATGCTGGACGAGGGAAAGACGCGACAGGAGGTCCTCGACTACTTCGTGGAGCGCTACGGCATCGGGATCCTGCGTGAGCCCCCGAAGGAAGGGTTTGTCCTTACGCTGTGGTGGGGGCCCGTCATCGGCCTTGCCGTCGGTGTCCTCGTGCTCGCGACCTTCATGGTGCAGCGTCGTGCGCGCCGAGAGCGTCCGGATCGTGAGAGCAGCGCATCGGACGACGCAGACGATCTCCGGGCCTACGAGGAGCGACTTCGCCGCGAACTTGACAGAATGGACGCGCCAGCCCCATGACCGCGATACTTGGTTACATCGTGCTGCTGGCCGTGACGGTGGCCGTCTTTGCCTTCGTCCTGCAGCCGCTGCTGTCGGCGCGGCGGCAACCGGCGTCGATCCCGCCCGCGAGGCTGGCGGACCTCCAGGCCCGCCGGGCGTACCTCGTGGACGCCATCCGCGAGGTGGACTTCGACTATTCGCTGGGGAAGGTGACCGAGGCGGAGTACCAGGAGGTACGCGGGCGGTATCTGCGCGAGGCGGCTGAGGTCCTGCGCGAACTGGAGCGCGAGTCGAGCGCCGTCGATGCCGAGATCGAGCGCGAGATCGCGCGACTGCAGGAGCTTGCCCGCGAGCCGGACCGGCCGGCACCCGAGCGGGACGGGGCCGCGGACGTCTCGTGAGCGACACCCGCCTGCGCGGCGCGCCACCGGATATTGTGTCTGCCTCGGCACCGCCGAGCGTGCGGGTGGTGGGCGTCACCAAGCGCTTCGGACGACGCGGGGTGCTGCGCGGCATCACGCTCACGGTCCAGCCGGGTGAGCGGGTGGCGCTGCTGGGGCCGAACGGCGCGGGGAAGACGACACTGCTGCGCATCCTGGCGACGCTGAGCCGCCCGACGACCGGCACGGTCGAGATCGCGGGGATGCGGCCGGACCGGGACGCGCAGGCCGTACGTAGCCGGCTCGGCGTGGTGGCGCATCAGTCGTACCTGTACGACGATCTGACGGCCGAGGAGAACCTGCGCTTCTATGCGCGCATGTATGCGGTGGAGAATGCCGCAGCGCGCATCGACGAGGTTCTCGACCGGGTCGGGCTGACCGGGTGGCGGAATGAGCGCGTGCGCACGTTCTCGCGCGGGATGCAGCAACGGCTGGCTCTCGCGCGGGCGACGCTGCACCGTCCGTCCGTCCTGCTGCTCGATGAGCCGGACTCGGCGCTCGACCGGGCCGGGGTTCGCATCCTGGCGCGGCTGGTCGAGGAGCACGCGGCCGCGGGGGGCACCGTGGTGATGACCACCCACGATCTGGGCCTGGGGTTGGAAGTGGCCGATCGGGTCGTGTTGTTGCAGCACGGTCAGGTGGTGCTGGACGCGCCCGCGGCGGATCTCGGCGTGGCCGAGATCGAGCGGAGGCTAGGCTACCGGTGAGGCGGGAACTGGGCCGGATCTACGCTGTCGCGTGGAAAGACCTGCTCAGCGAGGTCCGCACAAAGGAGATGTTCGGCGGCATGGCGGTCTTCGCCCTGCTGACCATCATCACCTTCAACTTCGCCTTCGATCTCACCGGTGTCGACCGGGCTGCCAGCGGCGCGGGCGCGCTCTGGGTGGCGGTCAGCTTCGCGGCCATGCTGGGCCTCGGTCGCTCAATCGCGGTGGAGCGGGACCGAGGATCACTGGACGGCCTGCTGCTTTGCCCGGTTGACCGAGGCGTCCTCTACCTGGGCAAGCTGCTGAGCAACCTGATCTTCATCCTGCTGGTCGAGGCGATCAGCGTTCCGGTGTTCGGTGCGCTCTACGATTTGCCGATCTACCGCCCGACGCTCCTCCTGGGGCTCCTGCTCGGCACGATCGGCTTCGCCGGGATCGGCACGCTCTTCGCGGTGATGGCGTCCACGACACGCGCACGGGAGATCCTCTTTCCGGTGCTGCTGTTCCCGGTCGCGGTTCCGGTGGTGATCGCCACGGTCCGCGTCGCGTCGCTGACCCTGACCGGTAATACAGGAGATGTAGGCCGCTGGCTCAACTTGCTGGTAGGCTTTGACGTAGTCTTTCTGACGATCGCGTTCCTGGTCTTTGATCGTATCGTAGAGGAGTAGCGAGGTGAAGCAAGGGTCAACGCGCGGCTTGCCCGGCTGGCGTTTTGCCCAAGGCGTCGGGGTGCTGGCCGGGGTGGTCATGGCGATCGCCCTCTACATGGCGTTCGTCTATGCTCCGGCCGACGCCTTGCAGGGCGATGTGCAGCGCATCTTCTACCTGCACGTGCCGATGGCGTGGGTGGCCTTCCTGGCCTTCTTCGTGACCTTCATCGGGGGAATCGGCTACCTCTGGAAGCGTCACCGGGGCTGGGACCAGTTGGCGCGCGCCTCGGCGGAGATCGGGCTGGTGTTCACGACGGTCGTGCTGCTCAGCGGCTCACTGTGGGGCAAGCCGATCTGGGGAACATGGTGGACCTGGGACGCGCGGCTCACGACGACGCTGCTCCTCTGGTTCATCTACCTGGCCTACTTCATGCTCCGCTCGTACGTGAGTGACCCGGAGCGGGCGGCGCGCTACGCGGCGGTGCTCGGCATCTTCGGCTTCATCGATGTGCCGATCATCTACAAGTCGGTCGATTGGTGGCGCACGTTGCACCCTGGGCCGGTGGTGTCCACCAGCGGCGCGGCGATGCCGGACAGCATGGTGTACACGCTCTTCGTCGCGCTTGCCGCCACGACCCTCATCTACGCCTACCTGCTGTACCAACGCTACTGGATCGAGCGGACCAAGGATGAGATCGCCGACTATCAGTACCGGATGTACGAGCGGCAGCTAGAGCGCGAGATGCGCGAAGGAGCAACGATCTGATGGGCGACAACCTGATCTACCTCTTCGTCGCGTTCCTCATCACCTGGCTGATCATGGCGGCCTACCTCTGGTCGATCGGCCGGCAGGTGCGCAACCTGCGGGACGAGGTCCAGGCGTTGGAGAATGCCGAGCTTCCCGCTGAGAGCCCGGCTCCCGCGCCACGGCGGCAGGAGCAGGTCGAGTCGAGCCAGGCGTGAGCGACCGGCCCCGACTTCGGGGCCACCTGATGCGCATGACGAGGATACGGGCGGCTCCCCGTTGCTGGGGATGCCGCCCGTCGCGTTGTTCTGCTCGCGCTTACGCGGCGACCACCGGGTCGGAATAGACGTAGAGCGCGAAGATCGCCACTGAGACCGGCTGGCGACTGCGGGCGGTGATGCGGACCTCGTCGATGTCCTCGGGTCTTGGGGTGAACCCAAGCCGGATACCCACCTGGTGGTAGCCCTGCACCGTGAGGCTGGCGCCCGGCATGCCGTCGAGGACGACTTCGTGGAGGTGATACCACCGGCCCCGGACTCGCACCGAGACGTCGACCGGCACCCGGGCCACGGGGTTCTGGAAGGCGACATAGACGTAGTGGCTGATGTCAAGGTTCCACTGCCGCCGAGCTTCGCGGGCGGCCAGCGCCACGAAGTCGGGGTCGTGGAACGGGTTGGCACTCAACTCGTTCTGGGGGAGGAAGGCCACGACCGGACCCTCGTCGCGGACCACGCGACGGAAGTTGTGGTTCGGGCTGGCGATCGCGAAGGTCGGGCGCTCCCCCGCCTGGTAGGGGAACCAGACTAACTTGTGCCCGGGCGCCTGGTAGTAAGCGGAGAGCACGCGGTCGTCGATGAACGTGACCTGGAAGAGCAGTTCGCCATCGAACGGGTGGCCGTACCGGCCCATGCGTCTGCGGATCGGCGTTCCTCCATCCTCATCGGTGAAGTAGAGGAAATAGCGGAGCGTGACCACACGCGACCCTGGACCCTCGCTGACCGACGCGGTGTAGTAGAGACCCAGGGGCGTGTTGTTGTGCCCAGAAAACATCCCCGGCGTCTCCAGCAGCAGCGGCGAGTTGGCGAACACCAACCGGTCGAGCGGGCTGGTATCAGGGTCGTTGGCTACGGCATTGAGGTGCTCGACGGTGGTGATGGCGGAGCTGAGGATGCGCTCCAGCGCGCGATGGGGATCACCCATCTGGCGCACCTCGACGCGTGGCTCGTCGATGCGATGCATCTGGGTGCTCGCCACGGTGTGGAGCATCACCACCGGCAGGTAGATCGCCAGCGCGAGGGCCGGCGCTGAGCCGATCAATGGGATTGCACGCTGTCGAGCACGAAGAAGTAGGCGCCACATCTCGGCCTCACATCGGGTCGGAGTGGAGCGGCCCGGTGGCCGGATGCGTCGCATGGAGTGATGACGGGGTGGCGCCGGTCCGTGGGGTCCGCCCTATGTACCTGTTCTCATTACGTAACGATACCAAACGCGCGCGGTTGCGCCCAGGATGGCTGCAACATGGAGCAATCTGGGAGGCGAGACGTGTGCACACCGCACAGGCGCGGTGGCGCGGCCATGCGCAGGGAAGGAAGGCGGGCCGGGCGGTACGCCGCCGAGCCCGCCAGAACCCTCAACGCGTCTTCGCCTCCTGGATGGCCTGCCAGATGCGCTGCGGCGTGAGCGGCATGTCAAGGTGCGTGATGCCCAGCGGGGCAAGGGCATCCAGCACGGCGTTCACCACCGCGGGCGGTCCACCGGTCGTGCCGGCCTCGCCGACGCCCTTGACCCCGAGCGGGTTGAACGGGCTGGGGGTCACGGTGTGCGCCGTTTCCACCGCGGCGAGCGGCGGAATCTGCGGGGCGCGAAGCGGCCCGTAGTCCAGGAAGGAGCCGGTCAGAGGCTGCCCGGCGTCGTCGTAGACGATAGCTTCCTGCAAGGCCTGCCCGAGACCCTGCGCCAGACCCCCGATCACCTGGCCCTCAACGAGCTGCGGGTTGATGAGCGGGCCGCAATCGTCGACCGCGAGGTAGCGCTGGAGCTGTATCCGGCCCGATTCGGGATCGACCTCGACCACCGCGACGTGGGCGCCGAAGGGGAAGGTACGGCCCGGGGGCATGAAGTAGGCGGTCGCCTCCAGGCCCGGCTCGAGGCCGCCCGGAGCGCCGGTGAAGGCGTATGCGGCCCGGGCCACGGTTGCGAAGTCCACGGCGCGATCCGGGGCGCCACGGACGCTGAAGACCCCGTCCGCGGCGGTGACATCCTCCTCCGCAACCTCCAGCAGGTGGGCGGCAATCCGCCGTGCCTTGTCGCGCACCTGGCGGGTCGCGAGGAGCACGGCCGACCCGCCGATGGAGGTGCCGCGGCTGCCGAACGTGCCGATACCCTGCGGGGTGATGGCGGTGTCTGAGGCGCGGACGGTGACGGCGTCCAGCGCGACGCTGAGTTCGTCGGCGACGAGTTGCGCGAAGGTGGTCTCCTCGCCCTGACCGTGCGGAGAGATGCCGGTGGTGACGACCACGGCGCCGCTCGGGAGCACGCGCACGGTGGCGCTGTCCCAGCCGGGACCGGCGAACTCACAGTAGACGGCGAGGCCGACACCCATGAGCCGACCGGCCGCGCGGGCGGCGCGCTGCTCCTCGCGGAGCCGGTCGTAGTCGATCCTGCGCAGGGCTTCGTCGAGTGCTCCGGCGTAGTTCCCGCTGTCGTACACCACCCCGGTGGCGCCGGTGTACGGGAAGGCGTCGGCGGGGATGAAGTTGCGGCGCCGGACGTCGGCTGGGTCGAGCGCGAGTTCGCGCGCGATGGCGTCCATCAGCCGTTCCAGCATGTAGGCTGCCTCGGGGCGGCCTGCCCCGCGGTAGGCGCCGGTCGGGGTGGTGTTGGTCATGACGCCGCGCACCCGAACTCGCAGGTTCTGGATGCGGTAGGGGCCACCGGACATCAGCGCCGTGCGCGTCGCCACCGTCGCAGCCGAGTACGCGCCGAGGTTGCTGATCAGGTCTACGTCGAGGCCGAGCACGATGCCGTCGTCGGTCACGGCGGCCCGGAGGATCTGAATCTGATCGCGTCCGTGGTTGGTGGCCAGGAAGCTCTCGCGGCGGGTCTCCGTCCACCGGACGGGTCGGCCGAGCCGGTAGCTCAACGCGGCGGTGAGGACGTACTCCGGGTAGATGCCACCCTTGCTCCCGAACGCACCGCCGACGTCGGGTGCGATCACGCGCACAGCATGCTCGTGCATCCCGAGCGCGGCGGCGATCCCGCCCCGCAGCGTGTGGGGAACCTGGGTCGATGCCCAGACGGTCATCTCTCCCGTGGCCGGGTCGAACCGGGCCTGCGCCGCACGCGGCTCGACGAACGCCGCATAGATGCGCTGGTTGACCAACCGGAGGGAGACGACCCTCGCCGCGCGGGCGAAGGCTCCCTCGACATCACCGTGGTCGATCGTCCAGTCGTAGGCGACGTTACTGCCCCACTCAGGGTAGAGGAGCGGCGCATCCGGTTTCAGCGCCTGCTCCGCATCGACTACCGCGGGGAGGGATTCGTAGTCGACCGTCACGAGGTCCGCGGCGTCGCGCGCGGTGTACGGGTCGTGAGCGACGACCACCGCGACGGCGTCACCGACGAACCGCACGCGGTCGAGCGCCAGCGGGTAGCGTCGCAGGACACGGCCCGGTGGGGCGTCCGGGCGGGTCTCGATCGGCTGCATCATGTCCGCGATGTCCTGGCCGGTGAGGATGGCGACCACCCCTGGAACCGCCGCGGCCGCATCGATGTCGATACCCCGGATCCGCGCATGGGCGTGTGGGCTGCGCACGATGGTCGCGTGCAGCGTACCCGGAAGGCGGACGTCGTCGACGAAAGTGCCCGCCCCGGTCAGGAGGCGACCATCGCCGACGCGGCGAACCGATTGGCCGACATAGCGACGCGTTGCCTGATTCTCGGCAATCATGAGCAGTCGCCCCTCCCTTCATGCAAGCCCGGCGCGGCACCGTGGCGGCGTCCGGCCGGGTCTTCCTTCGGCTCTGTTCGTCTTACGGCTGCAGCATAACACGCGCGGGGGCGAGGATGGTCGCTGTCACCGGGGCCGCCAGGGACTTGACCGCGTCCAGTCCTGCGGAGCGCCCGACCGCGCCGGGTCGTGGGGTGCGGCCATCGGCCGGGGGACGGAGTGTTGGCTACCGGCGTGAGGGAGCGCGGTCCGGGGACGGCGGCGCGGACGATCCGGCGCGCCAGGCGGCAATGATCTCAGCGTCGTGCGGGAAGGCGAGCGGCGGTAGGTCGTCTGGGGAAAAGAGCCCGACGGCGTCGCTCTCCTCGCCGCAGGTAAGGTCGCCGTCGACAACCTCGCCGGCGTAGACCGCAAGCACCACGATGTCGCCCGGCTCGGCGTAGAGGCCGATCAGCCGTGTCAGGCGGACGGTCAGTCCGACCTCCTCCTGCACCTCGCGCACAGCCGCCACCTCCGGCGGCTCGCCGCGATCGACATAACCCGATGGGAAGGTCCAGGCGCCGAGGCCCGGGTCGATGCTGCGTCGCTGGAGGACGACCTTGCCATCCTGCTCGATGACGACAGCCACCGCCAGCTTCGGGTCGGCGAAGAAGGTCACGCCGCAGGCGGGGCAGTAGGGTCGGGCGCGGCCGGAAACCTCGCGCTGCTCGACCGGGCGGCCGCAGTGGGGGCAGAAGCGGATCTCGCCCACGATGTTCACGCTCACCGTGATTCCTCCTGCCGTGCGGTGAAGCGTTCCTTGGCGCGCTCGTAGTCGGCGGGAGTGTCGATATCGACCGGTCGGGAGAAGTCGCTCACATCGGCGAAGGCGATCCGATCACGATTCTGCGCCAGTAGCGGCCGGGCGCCCACATCGCCGCGGATCCGCCGCAGCTCTGGGAAGAGTTCGCGGGCGATCAGCACGGGGTTCCCCCGGCCTTCGGCGTAGCGCGGTTGGACGATCGGGGCTCGGGTGCTGCGGTAGGTTTCAACGATCCGCTCCAGAACCGGTACTGCCACCTCGGGCTGGTCCCCGAGCAAGAAGACCGCGGCGTCCACGTCGTCCGGCAGCGCCTCGACGGCGGCGATGACCGACGTGCTCTGACCTTCGCGGTAGCGGGGGTTGCAGACGACCTGGGTGCCGGTGAGGTCTACCTGGGCCTTGATCTCGCTCGCGGCGCTGCCGAGGACGACGAGTAGCGGGTCAAGCGGCGCGCGGCGAGCTGCATCCAGCACATAGGCGAGGATCGGGCGACCTCCGAGGGTGAGAAGTTGCTTCCGGCCGCCGATGCGGGTCGCGGCCCCGGCGGCGAGGACGACACCGGCGACGCGGGGCATGGCTAGGTGCCGGACTCGCCTGAGGCCGGGGCTGCGTCGGACTTGGCCGGAGCCAGGCCCGATCCGGGTTGGCGCGGGTCGCGGCCGCGGCGCACCGCGATGATCTCGGCGAGGATACTAACCGCGATCTCCCCCGGCGTCCGGGCGCCGATATTGATGCCGATCGGCCCGTGGATGCGGGCGATCTGCTCTTCGGTGAACCCGGCGGCACGCAGTCGCTCGTTCCGCTCGGCGCTGGTCTTCTTGCTGCCCATGGCGCCGATGTAGCCGGCCCGGCTGCGCAGGGCGACCTCCAGCGCCGGATCCTCGAACTTCGGATCGTGCGAGAGCAGCACGATGTCCGTCTCCGGCCCGAGCGGGAGTTGCGACAGCACCTCGTCCGGCCAGCCGACGATCAGCTCTCCCGCATCAGGGAAGCGCTCGCGGGTGGCGAAGAACTCGCGGGCGTCGACCACGATGGTGTGGTAGCCGAGTTCCCGCGCGAAACGCTCGAGCGGGATCGCGGTGTGGACCGCGCCGACGATGATCATGCGCCGCGGCGGGCGGTGGCTCTCGATGTACACGTCCGCCGTGGTCGCGTCGTCGAGGGTGTAGGTGCGCGTCTCGGCCTGACCTCGCGGGAGCAACTCCAGCGCGTCGGCCGCGACGCGCGCGTCGAGTTCCGGGTTCCCCAGCGAGCCGGACCGGCGCCCATCCTCGTAGACGAGGAGCTTGGCGCCCACTTGCCCGCCGGCCACCACTGTGGCCAGGGCAACCGGTATTTCCTGGTTGATCGCGTCGCGCAGCTCCTGGAACGTGGCACTCATCGGCGCCCTCACACGAGCTTCTCGATGAAGACGTCGATCTGCCCGCCGCAGCTCAATCCGACGTCCCACGCCATCTCATCGCTGATGCCGTAGTGCACGAGCTGCGGCTGGCCGGTCTTGATCACCTCGCGTGCGGTCTCGAAGACCGCGCCCTCGACACAACCGCCGCTGACGGACCCGACCATGCGCCCGCTGGCGGTCACCGCCAGCTTGGCGCCGACCGGCCGGGGCGCGGAGCCCGACGCCCGAACGACGGTGGCCAGGGCAATCTCCTCGCCCTCCTGCTGCCACTTCTCAATCTCGGGAAGAATGTCGCGCATGGTGGACCTCCTCAGGTGCTGGGTCAGGCCGCGGGCGAGCTCGCGCCGCTCATCAACGGCTGTTGGCGCCGTTCCGGTCGATGGTCGTCGATGCTGCTGAGGTGCTTCGCGAGCGCCTCGAGGCTCGCCAGGTTATGGACTGGCATGAAATCATCAACGTACGGGAGGGCCGCCTGCATTCCCCGCGTGAGCGGTTCATAGCGCGGAGAGCCGAGGAGCGGGTTCAACCAGATGAGCCGGTAGCTGCTGCGCTGGAGCTTCGCAATCTCCTGGCGCAGCACTTCAGGGTCGCCGCGGTCCCAACCATCGCTGATGATCAGTACCACAGCGCCGTTGCGCAGCACGCGGCGCGCCCATTCCTGGTTGAACGTCTGAAGCGACTGTCCGATACGGGTCCCGCCGGACCAGTCCTGCACCTCGCGCGCGACACGCTCCATCGCCTCGTCGATCGAGCGGTGGCGCAGCAGCCGGGTGACGCGGGTGAGCCGCGTGCCGAAGACGAAGGCCTCGACCCGGGCCATGCCGTTCTCGATGGCGTAGATGAACTGGAGCAAGATCCGCGAGTAGCGGTCCATGGAGCCGCTGACGTCGCAGATTACCACCAGCTGGCGCGGCTTCAGCTTGACCTGGCGCCGGGAGATGCGCAGCGGCACGCCCGCAGTTTGCAGGCTGCGGCGCATCGTGCGGCGCGGGTCGATGAAGCGCCCCTTGGGTGACGCGACCTTCCGCCGCGAGCGTCGCTTGCCCAGGCGCCACTGAAGTTGCTCCATCAGCCGGCGGGTCTGGGCCAGCTCCTCTTCGGTCAGGTCGGCGAAGTCCTTCTCGCGCAGTATCTCCGCCGCGCTGTAGCTGAAGACGTCGGACTCGCTGTCGCTATCATCGAGGTCCGCCGCCTCGTCGGTCGACTCTACCATCTCCAGGCGACGGCGACCCTCGGCGCCCTCTCGCTCGGCGCCGTCCTGCTGCTCCTCACCCTCGCCCTCACCCTCCTCTTCGTCCTCGAAGGGGATGGCGTCGTCCGGCGGGACGCCGTCGGGGGCCTCAGCCGTGAAGTCCGGCTTGGCCCGCCAGTAGAGATCGAAGATCTTGTCGAAGACCTCGAGGTCGTCCCGGTGGGTGACGAGGCAGGCGCGAGCGGCCTCGCGGAATTCTGACCGCCGGCCGATGTCGATATGCTCGACGGCGCGCACGAAGTCCATGACCTGCCCGGACGTGGTGTTGATCCCGGCCCGGCGCAGGGCGCGCCCGAACCTGATGGCGCGATTGACGAAGGTCTCTGGTGTGGCCATGGTCCGTTAGCTTCCGCTCGCCGCCGTCGCGGTCGAGACGAGCGCCTCCAACTTGTTCTTCCGGATCGCCTGCACGTCCTCCTGGTGCTTCAGGATGGCGCCGAGCGTGGCCGACGCGATCTCGGTCGACAGCTCCTGCTGGTTGAGCGCCAGGAGCGCGGCAGCCCAATCCAGCGTCTCGGCGACGCCGGGCAGCTTGTAGAGGTCCTCCCGCCGCAGTTGGTGGATGAAGACCGCCACCTGCTGGGCGAGGCGCTCCGAGATCCCCGGCACCTTGGCGGTGATGATCCGCAGCTCCTTCTCGACGTTCGGGTAGTCGATCCAGTGGTACAGGCAGCGGCGCTTGAGCGCGTCGTGCAGCTCCCGAGTCCGGTTCGACGTGATGATCACGATCGGCGGCGTCTCGGCCCGGATGGTGCCGATCTCCGGAATCGTGATTTGGAAGTCCGACAGCAGCTCGAGGAGGAATGCCTCGAACTCCTCGTCGGCCCGGTCGATCTCGTCGATGAGCAGAACCGGCGCCTTGCCCTTGTGGCGAACCGCCTGGAGGAGGGGGCGCTCGATGAGATAGTCGGAGCTGAAGATCTCCTCCATGGCCTCATCGCGCGCGACCGACTTGTCCTCGAGGATGCGGATCGCCAGCATCTGGCGGGGGTAGTTCCACTCGTAGACTGCGTGGCTGACGTCGAGTCCCTCGTAGCACTGCAGGCGAATCAGGTCGGTGTCCAGGATCGCCGCCAATGCCTTGGCGACCTCCGTCTTGCCGACACCGGCTTCACCCTCGAGCAACAGGGGCTTGGGCAGGCGCAGCGCAAGGAAGATCGCCGTCGCGAGGCTCTCCTCGCAGACGTACCGCTGGGTGGCAAGCGCCTTCTGAACCGCTTCAACAGAGTTGAGTTCCAAGCACATCACCTCATGGAATCCGGGGTTCCCGGTCCGACATTCCGTCCGTGCGTAGGGCACCGTATTCAATGATAGCAAATCCTGACCCACCGAAGCGCACGGTTCCGTGACCATCTCAGGAGCGGGCGAGCGGTTTCGGCGAGCGGTGCGAGTATGACGCGAGCCGGACGCCGCCGGTCGGGCTCTCCGGTCGCCAGCTACGTCACCGGCTCCCTGGAGATACAATCGGGGGCGGCCAACCGGCCGCCCCCGTGCGTGTGCGGCGTCGGTGAGCTAGCCGCGCGCGGCCGCAACGGCGCGCGAGAGCGCCCGCTGGGTGAAAACCCGCGCCAGATGCGCCCGGTACTCCTCCGAGGCGAAGATGTCGCCGTTCAGCTCCAGGCCCTCGGCGGCGTGGGCGGACGCGCTCTCGATGGCCTGCTCAGTCGGTTCCTGCCCCGCGAGCGCCTGCTCGACCGCGCTGGCCCGCTTGGCGACGGTGCCGGCGCCGGTGATCCCGACACGTACCGTCTGGACCTTGCCACCGTCGAGCGTCACGAAGGCCGCGACCCCGACGACCGCGTAGCCTGAGGCCGGGTGAGCGAACTTCTCATAGGCCTGCCCGGAGGTGCCCTGCGGCTTCGGGAAGATGATCTGGGTGAGCACCTCGTCGGGGTTGAGGGCGGTAGTGAACATGTCGACGAAGAACTCGCTCGCCGGGATGGTCCGCTCGCCGCTCGGCCCAACCACCTTCAGCGAGGCGTCGAGCGCGAGGGCGACAGCCGGCATGTCCGCGGCCGGGTCGGCGTGGGCCATCGCGCCGCCCAGCGTGCCGCGGTTGCGGACCTGGATGTCGCCGACTACGTTGGCCGCCTCGGTGATCAGCGGCAGCGACTGCCGGATGACCTCCGACTGCAGGAGATCCCAGTAGGTGGTGGTGGCTCCGACGACGATGCTGTCGCCCGCGTCCTGAATTCCGGACAGGTCCGGCACGCGCCCGATGTCGATCAGGGCGGCCGGCTCCGCCAGGCGGAGCTTCATCAACGGGAGCAAGCTGTGGCCACCGGCGAGAATCTTGCCGTCCGGGTGCTGCTGCAGGAGCTGGACGATCTCGGGGACGCTCGTTGCCCGGTAATACTCGAAAGCTGCCGGATACATCGATTCAGCTTCCTTTCTGCGACTCCTGGATCGCCTTCCAGATCCGCTGCGGCGTCAAGGGCATGTCCAGATGCGTGATGCCGTACGGCTTCAGCGCGTCGATGATGGCGTTGACCACCGCCGGCGTCGATGCGATCGTTCCGGTCTCACCGGCCCCCTTGAGGCCCATCGGGTTGACGGGCGTCGGGGTGACGGTGCGATCGACCTCGTACGTCGGCACCATGCTGGCGGTGGGGAGGGCGTAGTCCATCAGCGAGCCGGACAGGAGCTGGCCGTTCTCGTCGTAGACGGCCGTCTCGTAGACCGCCTGCGCCAGCCCCTGGGCGATGCCGCCGTGGACCTGCCCGTCCACGATCATCGGGTTGATGACGTTCCCGACGTCGTCCACCGCGACGTAGCGGAGGAACTTCACCTCGCCCGTGGCCGGGTCGACTTCGACCACGCAGACGTGGGTGCCGAACGGATAGGTGTTGTTGATCGGGTCGAAGAAGTGGGTTTCCTCCAGGCCCGGCGTCACGCCCTCGGGCATGTTCCAGGCCAGGTAGGCCGCGCCGGCGACCTCCTGGAAGGTCTTGACCCGATCGGGCGCGCCCTTGACGTAGTAGCGGCCCTGGTCGAAGACGATGTCGTCCGGGGAGACTTCCAACAAGTGCGCCGCGATCTTGGCGCCCTTGTCCCGGACCTTGCGGGCGGCGTAGATGAGCGCGGTGCCGCCGACCGCGGTGCTGCGGCTGCCGTACGTCCCCATGCCGAAGGGGATGCGCCCGGTGTCGCCGTGGACGATCTCGATATCGTCCAGCGGCACGCCCAGCTCCTCGGCTACCAGTTGGGCGAAGGTCGTCTCCTCACCCTGCCCGTGCGGGTTGGAGCCGGTGAAGACCGACACCTTGCCGCTGGGGTGGACGCGGACCGTCGCGCTCTCCCAGAGGCCTCCCTGGAAGCCCATCGCGCCCGCCGCCTGGGACGGTGCCAGGCCGCAGACCTCGACGTAGGTGGAGAAGCCGATGCCGAGGAGCCGTCCCTGCTGGCGCGCCGCTTCCTGTTCCTTCCGGAACTGCTCGTAGCCGACGATCTCCAGTGCCCGATTGAGTGCGGCCTCGTAGTCGCCGCTGTCGTACTCGAGCGTGGTGGCGACGGTGTACGGGAACTCCTCCTTGGCGATGAAGTTCTTGCGGCGGATCTCGACCGGGTCCATACCCAGCCGGTCAGCCACCAGATCCATCATCCGCTCAAGGATGTAGGTCGCCTCAGGCCGGCCGGCGCCGCGGTAGGCGTCGGTCGGGGTGGTGTTGGTCAGGACGCCGTGGACCTCGACGCTGATGTTCGGGATCTTGTAGGGGCCGGAGAGCATCAAGCCGAACAGCCAGGTGGGCACACCGGGCGCGGCCGTCGAAAGGTAGGCGCCCATGTTGGCGTAGGCCTTGACCCGAATTCCGGTGATGGTGCCGTCTTGCTTGGCGGCAATGTCGACATAGTCGACGTGATCCCGGCCGTGGGTGGTAGCCACAAAGTTCTCGCGGCGGTCCTCCACCCACTTGACGGGCCGTCCAAGGTCCTTGGAGATGGCGGCTGCGATCATCTCCCCGGCGTAGAAGGGGATCTTCGAGCCGAAGCCGCCACCGACATCGGTGGAGATGACCCGGATCTTGGTCTCCGGGATGCCAGTGACCGCCGACATCAGCAGGCGATGGATGTGCGGGTTCTGGCTGGTGCACCACAGCGTGAGCTCACCGGAGCCGGGATTGTAGTTGGCCACGGCGGCGCGCGTCTCCATGGCGGTCGGGATCAGCCGGTGGTTGATCAGCCGCTGGGAGACGACCACGTCCGCGTCGCGCAGCGCGGCGTCGATGTCGCCGCCGGCAAGGCGCCAGACAAACGCGGTGTTGTTGGGCACGTCGGGATACAGTTGCGGCGCGCCCGCCTGTGTTGCCTTCTCCTGGTCGACGACGGCCGGCAGCATCTCGTACTCGACCTCGATCGCGGCCGCCGCGTCCTGTGCCTGATACCGGTTCTCGGCCACCACGGCGGCGACGCCGTCACCGACGTAGCGGACAGTGTCAACGGCGAGCGCGCGGTACTCCGGAACCTTGAGGTCGGAATTGGGCGGCAGCCAGGCGCAGGGGACGGGAGCGAGGGATTCGACGAGATCCTTGCCGGTGTAGACGGCGACCACACCGGGCATCTGGCGCGCCTTCTCGACGTTGATGGACTTGATGCGGGCGTGCGCGTAGGGGCTGCGCAGGATCACCATTGACAGCATGCCGGGCAGGCGGACGTCGTCCGTGTAGTTGGCCCGGCCGGTGATCATACGGGGGTCTTCCCGCCGTTTGACTGAGGCACCGAACATCTTCGTGACGGCCACGGGAACCTCCTTCGGCTGGTACGGACCCGATGGGCGACGCCGAGTGGTCCGGCGACCCGCGCGCTACTCGCCGCCAGCCGCGGTCGCGGCACCGCGCATCTTGTCAGCGGCGTACTGGATCGAGCGCACGATGTTCTGGTAGCCCGTGCACCGGCACAGGTTGCCCTCCAGGCCGTGGCGGATCTCCTCCTCGGTCGGGTTCGGGTTCTTCTGCAGCAGGTCGTAGGCGGTCATGATCATTCCCGGCGTGCAGAAGCCGCACTGCAGGCCGTGCATCTCCCAGAAGCCCTCCTGGAGGGGATGGAGCTGTCCGTCCTTGGCCAGGCCCTCGATGGTGGTGATCTCGGCGCCGTCCGCCTGAACTGCCAGCACGGTGCACGACTTAACGGCGGACCCATTCATGATGACGGTGCAGGCGCCACACTGGCTGGTGTCGCAGCCGACGTGCGTGCCGGTCAGGTTGAGGACATCGCGCAGGTAGTGGACGAGCAGGAGGCGCGGCTCCACCTCGCTCGTATGCTGGACGCCATTGACGGTCACAGTTATCTGCTGTTTCATCGATCTCCCTCCTGCACTGGAGCGGATGCCATCAGACCGCCGCGCCAGCGACGGCTCTAGCCGCCGCTGATCTGCTTCTCGATGCAGCTGAAGAACTGCTCGACCAGGCGCCGGGCGACACCGCCAAGCATGCGCTGAGCAACCGAGCCGACGGGGCCGCCCACCTCGACGTCACCCTCGTACGTAATCTCGGTCGCTCCGTTGGCGCCTTCCGCCAGGCGGAGCATGCCCGTGCCCTTGACGAACCCGGGTCGGCCCGATCCCTCGATGTGCATCTCGTAGCTCTCGGGCGGGTTGAGGTTGGCCAGCGACACTTTCCCCGAGTAGGTCCCGCGGACCGGACCAACGCCCACGGTCATCGCCATGGTGTACTCGTTTTCGCCGACCTTCTCGAGTTGTTCGACGCCGGGCAAGCAACCGGCGATGGCATCGGGATCGATCAGTTTGTCCCAGATCGCCTCGCGCGGCGCCTGCATGGTGTACGAACCGGAGATTTTCATCCTACCCCCCCTGACCAGGCTCGGGCTTCGCTGCCCGGCTGCCGGCCGCATCAGAGTCTGCGAACCGTCGATCCTGCCACGGTGGCAAGGCTACCAGGCTCTTCTTGCTGCCTCCCTCCTGCGCTGTCCTGCCGAATCGGCGCTCGGCGCGTCGCGCCAGCTATATCCCTGACGGTGGGCGGTGCCCGTCCCGCGTCTCAGGGTGTCCCGAGCTCGCGCGGCATCGGCCTCTCCGGCGTGCGGATCGTGCGGGGTCGTGCGCCGTGCAGCATCATCGTAGCACAGCGTCGAATTCGGTCAAGAGTTTCCTGTCTTGGCGAGCCGCCTACCAGCCGTAGGGGATGTTCCGCCGCGGGTTGAGGTGGGGGAAGATGCCTGCCTCCCGCAGCGCGGCGACCCGGCGGAGGAACATCTCGACCTCCTGCCGGGTGAGGTATGGCCGGAGTGTGGCGCGCACACGGTCTGCCTCCCGCTCCAGGGCTTCCATCGCCTCCAGCAACTCCTGCGCGATCGGCTGTCCGCAGAAGTCCCAGATCACGGTGCGCAGTTTGGGATGGACGTGGAACGTGAGACCGTGGTCGATGCCCCACAGTTGCGGCTCGTCAGCGCCGACGAAGCAGTGGCTCGCCTTGCGGTCGGCGTTGTTGGTGATGAGGTCGAAGAGCGCGATGCGCTGCAACTGGCTCGTGAAGGTGTCGCGAACCTCCCCGTCATGTACCCCGCGGGCGGGCTCCACGTAGAGCTGCACCGTGCCGATACCGTGAGGCCCATCGCGGATCACGACGGGCGGCACGAAATACCACCCGAGCATGCAACTGACCAGGAACGCCGCGTACTCCCGGCGGTAGAGCGTTCCGGTGGGGAAGTCCCAGAGTGGGATCTCGCCGTCCCGCGGCTTGTAGATCGCGACGGTCGGCGGGTGATCGTCGTGCTCGAGGCGAACCGCGAAGGTGTAGTTCGAGCCCCAGGGCACGAGTTCGCAGTCGGTGATACGCCCGTGCCGGAGGAGGCCGAGGGTGGAGTCATCCGGGGCACGCCAAGTGCATCTATCGGCTGGAGCGAGCCTCGGGGGGATCCCCGGAGCGTTTCCGTCACGGTCGGTGCGGTTGCGTGGGAGGAGGTCGGTCATAGCAGATCCCGGATTGGGGCGGACGCCCGATGCGGCGCTGTCACAGCGTTTCAGGGACAAGTGTACCGAACAGTGGCGGATCCTAGGCACGCTACGTGCCGCCGGGAGTGGTGGCACGGATCCCGCGCGTCGGATGTTCTCGTGCGGTCGCGCCTGAACGGGCGCCAGGACGTATGGAGGGAGTCTTTTCGTGATTGAAGTGACAGAGCGGGCGCTGGACGAGCTTGAGGCGATCCGCGAGGCCAGCAACCCGCAGCCTGGACAGGGCATCACCCTGGTGGTGGACGACAGCGGTGACCTCGGTCTTGCCCTGGCTTGGCCCCAGGAAGACGACCAGGTGGTCGAGCGGGACGGGCAGCCGGTGATCATCATCCCGAAGGTCCTGATGGACCCGCTCGATGGTGTGATCATCGACTACCAGGATGTGCCGGGGCAAGAGGGGTTCACCCTAACGCGACCCTGACCAACTGGTCGCCGTTGCCCATGAGCCGCCGTGCCCCGCCATTGCCGGGGGCGCGGCGGCTTTGGTACCGGGCGGCCCGGCACTCGATGTCGTCCATGAGCCGGTCCCCCATGGCGCGATGGTTTGGAGCAAAAGGGCTCTGCTATAATCCGGCGGGTGAATCCGTGCTGTGACAAGGGTGGAGTAGGTGAGAGTATCGGTCGAGAAGCTGCCGCAGAGCTCAGTGCGACTGGACATCGTCGCCGACCCGGATGAATTCAACCAGGCGCTGGACCGCGCGTTCCGGCGGGTGAACCAGCAGGTGCGGATTCCGGGCTTCCGTCCCGGCAAGGCACCGCGGTTCATCCTCGAGCAGCGGCTCGGGCGCGAGGTCTTGGTCGAGGAAGCCCAGCGCGAGATCATGGACACGCTGTATCGCCGGGCGCTCGACCAGGAGAACCTGATCCCGGTCTCGGACCCCGAGGTGGATATCTACCAGGACGAGCCGGTCGGCTTCCGGGTTGAGGTTCAGGTCTATCCCGAGGTTGACCTCGGCGACTACCGTGCCATCCGGCTCGATCCGCGCGAGGTCGAGGTGACCGACGCGGACGTGGATGAGGCGCTGGCCGACGTGCAGCGGGCGAACGCCGTCTGGGTGGAGCCCGCCGAGAAGCGCACACCGAACGATGGGGACCAGGTCATCATCGACCTGGAGGTAACCCGCGACGGCGAGCCGTTCCAGGAACCGCTGCGGGGTGCGGACTTCGTACTGGGTGAGAGCAGCCTCTTCCCCGAGATCGAAGAGGCGATCAAGTCGCTGCACCCGGGGGAGACCGCCGAGTTCGATATCACTTTTGAAGAAAACGATGAGAAGGTCAGCCCGGAGATCCGCGGTTCCACCCTGCACTATCGCCTGACGCTCAACGAGGTCAAGGAGCGGGAACTGCCCGAGCTGGATGACGACCTCGCCAAGAGCGTCGGCGACTACGAGACGCTGGACGACCTGCGGGCGGCGATCCGCGAGGATCTGCTGCGCAGCCGCGCACTGGCGGCGCGGGCCGAGTTCTACGAGCAGGCTGTGGAGGCGCTGGCGAAGCAGGCGACACTGGAAATCCCCGAGGCGATGGTGACGAGCCAGCTCGACCGGGAGGTGGAGCAGCTTCGCACCCGGCTGACCCAGCAGGGCAGCAGCCTTGAGGAGTACCTCCGCTTCGAAGGGCAGACCCTGGAGGAGTTCAAGGAGTCGCGGCGGGAGGATGCCGTCCGGCGGCTCCGCAACACGCTGGTGCTGGAGGCCTTCGCCGAGGCCGAAGGCATCGACATCGGCGCAGAGGACCTGACGGCGGAGATCGAGCGGCTGTCCAATCAGTCGCAGAATCCCGAGCAGATGCGCCAGATCTACTCCAGCCCCTACTTCACTGACCTGCTGATGTCCGAGTTGAAGGACCGCAAGGTCATGGAGCGGCTGGTCGAGCTGGTCACCGAGGGGCGGGGTGCCGTCATCGGTGAGGCCGCCGAGGTTCTCGCCCGGGCAGAGGCGGGAGTTGCCGCCGAGCCCGAGCAGGCAGCCGCAGAGTCTGAGGACGACGAGACTGCGGACACGGAAGACACGCAGGACACGCAGGAGACCCAGGACGCGGAGGACGCGTCCGCGGAAGCAGCCCCCGAGGATGGGGCCGCGGTGACGGTAGGCGCGGCTGAGGAGCCGTCGGCCGCTCCCGCGGAGGAAGAGGCCGACGAGGCCGAGTCGCAGGAGTCGACCGGCTAGCCGGGGTGCGCACCGACCGAGAGCGAGAAAGGAACCCCACGATGTACTTCTACGAGCGGGCGCGACCGGAGGCGCTCATCCCGATGGTGGTGGAGACCACGAACCGGGGCGAGCGCGCCTACGACATCTACTCGCGGCTGCTGCGGGACCGGATCATCTTCCTGGGCACGCCCGTTGATGACCAGATCGCGAACGCGATCATCGCCCAGATGATCTTTCTGGAGTACGAAAACCCGGAGCAGGATATCAAGCTCTACATCAACAGCCCCGGTGGCCTCGTCTATGCCGGGCTGGCCATCTATGATACGATGCAGATGATCCGGTGCGATGTCGCCACGTACTGTATCGGGCTGGGTGCCAGCATGGCGGCTGTGCTCCTGGCGGCGGGCACGAAGGGCAAGCGATTTGCGCTGCCGAACTCGCGCATCTTGATCCACCAGGGGTCGTCGGGGTTCCGGGGTTCGGTGCCGGACATCGAGATCCAGGCGCGCGAGACGATCAACCTGACCACCAAGATGACCGAGATCATGGCGTATCACACCGGGCAGTCCTTTGAGCGTGTGAAGCGCGACACCGAACGCGACTACTTCATGTCGGCTCAGGAGGCGAAGGAATACGGGATCGTCGATCACGTGCTGGAGCCCGCAAAGCTGGTGACGGCTACGTCCTAGCGGGCCGACGCTGAGGGGTACGGGGGATGTCGAGTTCTCGTGGGGGAAGAGTCCATTACCGCTGCTCGTTCTGCGGGAAAGGACAGGAGGAGGTCCGGCGGCTCATCGCGGGACCGGGTGCGGTCTACATCTGCGATGAGTGCGTCCAGCTCTGCCGGGAGATCATCGAGGAGGAAGAAGCTCCTGCTCGCCGGCCTGAGCCCTCGCTGGGCCGGATCCCGACTCCCAAGGCGCTCTACGAGCAACTGAGCAACTACGTCATCGGCCAGGACCGGGCGAAGAAGATCCTCTCGGTGGCGGTCTACAACCACTACAAGCGGATCACTGCGCCCAACGACGATGACGTGGAGCTGCAGAAGAGCAACATCCTGCTTCTCGGCCCGACGGGGAGCGGTAAGACGCTGCTGGCACAGACACTGGCCAAGCTCCTCGATGTGCCCTTCTCCATCGCCGATGCGACCGCGCTGACCGAAGCGGGCTACGTGGGCGAGGATGTCGAGAACATCCTGCTCCGCCTGATCCAGGCGGCTGGAGACGTGCAGCGGGCGCAGACCGGGATCATCTACATCGACGAGATCGACAAGATCGCCCGCAAGGGCGACAACCCGTCGATCACCCGCGACGTCTCGGGCGAGGGGGTCCAGCAGGCGCTCCTCAAGATCATCGAGGGGACTGTTGCCAATGTGCCGCCGCAGAGCGGGCGCAAGCACCCCCACCAGGAGTACATCCAGATCGACACCCGCAACATCCTCTTCATCTGCGGCGGGGCCTTCGAGGGGCTGGAGGACATCGTCCGCCGCCGGCTGGGGCGGGAAGCGACGCTCGGCTTCGGCGCTCCGCTGCGCACGGAGCGGCAGGAGAGCGTGCTGCACCACGTCCAGCAGGAGGATCTGCTCAAGTACGGGTTGATCCCCGAATTCGTCGGCCGGCTGCCGGTGGTGGTGGCCCTCGACCACCTGACGCGCGACGAACTGGCGCGCATCCTGGTCGAGCCGAAGAACGCCGTGGTGAAGCAGTACCAGAAGATGCTCAAGCTCGACGATGTCGAGCTGGTCTTCACCCAGGATGCGCTCGAAGCGGCGGCAGACTACGCGTTGAAGCGCGGCACGGGCGCGCGGGGACTTCGGACGACCATCGAGGAGGTTCTCCTCGACGTGATGTACGAGATCCCGTCGCTCGAGGGCGTGCGGAAGTGCATCATCAACGCCGACGTCATCAACCGCCGCCGCCCGCCGCTCTTGATGAGCGTCGGCGAGGAGCCGGTGGAGTACCAGGCGTCTGCCTAGGGCTACACCCTTCAACGGAGTTGACGAACACGCGGGCCGGGCAAGCTTGCCCGGCCCGCCTCTTTGTCTCGGCGCGTGTGGCGCGAGAACCGCTAGCCGCGACCGGTTTGCTTGCGCCACTCCATGACCTGGGCAGTGTGATCCGGGTAGTGCGTGTAGGTGTCGGACGCGACGAGTTCCCGCGAGAGGATCGGCGTGGTTTCGAGAAGCTGAATGAGCTCGTCGTGCGTCCGCCAGAAGTCCTCTCGAATCTCGGCCGCGGGCCGGCTCGCGTCGAGGGCCGCCTGCTCCGGGTTGAAGACGTCCATGTGGGGCCAGTTGAACACCTCGCCGCGTTCCAGGTGCCGGATTTCATCGATCAGCTTCTGCTCCCAGGCCGTGACGTGACCCATCGTCACTTTGATCGTCCAGCCGTTCGCGAGTTGGCCCTGCTCCAGGTCGTCGTCGCTGAGGTCACGCACCGCGCGAGTCAGCGCCAGCCACGCCCGTTGGATGTCTTGCAGGATCGCGAGCCGTTCGTCCGTACTGATCGGCATCGGGTCGCTCCTCTCAGCAGTCGCGGGGGGCGCAGGGCGGCCGAAACTGGGTTAGACTACGGGATGGATCAGAGCGCCGTCGGTATCGTCGTTCGCGAAGGCTGTCACGCCGGCTATGGTAACACGCCCCGGGCTGCTCGTCGGCTTGGATCACTGGGAGGGAGGATGCGATGGGACGTCGCGTCGTCATCGAAGGGGGACTGTTGGGCACCGAGGAGGGCGCCTTCAGGGCCGACCTCGTGATCGAGGGGGAACGCATCGCGGCGATTACCCTCGATGCCTCTGACATCGATGCCGACGAGCGGATCGATGCCCGGGGGAAGCTGGTGGTCCCGGGCGGGGTCGACGTGCACACGCACTTCAAGGATCCAGGCGATCCACCGACCGAGGGCTTCTACCACGGGAGCCTCGGCGCCATCGCGGGCGGCATCACAACGGTGGTCGAGATGCCGCAGGCAGCGCCGACTTCGAGCGAAGGGGCGCATATCCGGCAGAAGCGCGCCGTCGGCGAGCAGCACTCGATCGTGGACTTCGCGCTCTGGGGTGGGGCGGTCAACCAGGATCTTGAGAAGATCGACGAGATGATCGACGAGGGGATCGTCGCCCTCAAGTCGTTCATGGCGGGGTCCAGCCCCGGCTTCCCGGCCGCGACCGACGACACCCTCCTCGCGGTCTTCCGGCGCGTGGCCGAGGTCGGCATCCCCTACGGGCTGCACGCGGAGAACGACGACCTGCTGGAAGCCGGGATCGCGCGCTTGAAGGCGCAGGGGCGGAAAGACCCGATGGCGCACGCGGAGTCGCGGCCGCCGATCGTGGAGATCGAGGCCATCCACCGCGCGATCTTCTTTGCCGAGCAGACCGGCGGCCATGCCTACATCTGCCACTGCAGCACCGCGGGCGGCCTGGAGCTGGTCAAGGCGGCCAAGGCGCGGGGCGTTCCGGTTTCGGTCGAGACGTGCCCGCAGTACCTGGCGCTCGACGAGGAAGACTTGCGCCGCCTTGGACCGTTCGGCCGCTGCGCGCCGCCGCTCCGTGCACGAGACGAGGTCGAGGGCGTGTGGCGCTACGTCACCGACGGCACGGTCGATGTGATCTCCTCCGACCACTGCGGCTACACCATCGAGAGCAAGGAGGCCGGCCTGGACGACATCTGGCAGGCGCCGCTCGGGCTGTCCGGTATCCAGACGATGTACCCGATCGTCCTCGACGACATGCTGCACCAGAGAGGGCTGGACGTCGGCACTTTCGTGCGCCTGTCGGCGAGCAATCCTGCGCGCATCTTCAGCCTCTACCCGCGCAAGGGGACGCTCCAGCCGGGCGCAGACGCGGACGTGGTCATCTACGACACCGAGCGCGAGTGGACGGTCCGCGGTGAGGACATGCTCCACCGGAACAAGTGGACGCCGTTCGAGGGGCGTGTGGTGCGCAGCCGCGTCGTGCGGACGATCATCCGGGGGCGCACCGTGTACCAGGACGACGGAGCCCCGATGGTGACGGGCGAGCCGGGCACCGGGCGGTTCCTGCCACGCGGATACGGGCGGATGCGGGACTAGTAGCGGCCCGCTACCAGTCGTACCCGAGGAAGTCCACGACCTCGGCCGGGTCGACACGCTCGTGCGGGTGGATCACCACATACCCGGAGACGACGCGCTTGTCGTAGGTGATCCCCTGAGCGTCCAGCCAGTTTTCGATCGGCAGGTCGGTCTGGTCGGTGGTAAAGACGTACGCCGGCCGCGGCGACTCGTGTACACGGGCCGTCGCGGCCGGCAGCCGGTCAATGCCGTGGCCGATGGCCAGGTCGTAGTAGTCCGCCGCCGCGATCCGCTCTTCGGTGTCGAACATGAGCGGCTTTCCTGCCCAGTGGTTCATCCAGACGGCATCCACGCCCAGTTCGTCCAGCGCCGCGACGAGTTCCTCGCTCGACGGCGGCAGGTTTCGCCAGTAGGCGGACTGCCAGACCTGCTCGGGCGGCGCAGTGACATAACCTGCCAGCGACACCACCAGGATCACCGCGCCGAGCGCCCACCCGAGTCCTCGGACCCATCGCTCTACCTGAAGGATTCCCGCTGCCAGGATGATCGGGACGACAGAAACCAGCGGGATGGCGTAGCGCCCGGTGGCGTCGAAGGTCTGGAATTGGAGCGCCAGTTCGCCGAAGGAGCTGAAGATGAAGCTGAGGGTGAGGACGCCGCAGAAGAGGAAGAGCGCGTCGATCGGCCGGCCTCGGCGCAGCGAGAGCCGTAGCCAGTCGAGGAATCCGGCGCGGCGCTGCACGACCACAACGCTGACCAGCACAGCGATCGCCGCCGCACCCAATAGTTTGAGCCAGTAGGGGATCGGCGCCCAGGCATTGGCGACTCCGAGCACACGCGGGAGGTTCACACGGAAGAAGAATTTGGCGATCTCGACGTAGTCGCCGCCCTGCCGCTCGGCGCCGACGCCGAGGAGGTGGTGGAACGTGGTGTACTCGTGGGTTCGGGCGAACTCCAGCACCGGGGTGGCGCCGACGGCGAATCCGGCGAGTGCAGCCGCGATCAGACCGGGTCGGATCAGGACGCGCTTGTCGTGCAGGACGAGGATGATGGCCGCGGCGGCAACGTAGGTCGCGATCTGCCCGTGCAACCAGAAGCCGAATCCGGCGAAGACGCCCATGAGCAGGTAGCGCACCCAGCGGCGACGCGGCGGGAGCACGGAGGGGGGATACGCCTCGTCGATGGCCAGGAGCAGGATCAGGTTCCCGAGCGTCATCGCGTCGAGCAGCGGTCCCCAGAGACGTGCCGTGGCCGAGAGGACGTACACCGGCGGGAGGGCGACAAAGGCGGTCGCGATGACCGCGGCGCGGCTTCCGGCCACGCGACGCGCCAGTAGGTAGACGCTGGCGGCAAAGGCAAGGAACTCAATGAACGTCACCGCCTTGAACCCCGCGCGGGACATGCCGAACAGGGCGAAGAAGACGGCCCCCAGGTAGGCCTGGAGGCTGCCCATGTACGGCTGGCCGTAGAGGAAGACGGGGCGCTCCCCCTGCAGGATGTGCCGGGCCATGAGGCCGAAGGTGGCCTCATCGCCGTCGATCATCCAGTTTGCCCGGGCCATGCTCCAGACACGCAGGACGATCCCGGCCAGCACGAGGCCGGCCAGGATCAGGTGGCGTGTGGAGCCACGGGGGATGCGGCCCGCGGGCGGGGAGGGTGCGGTTGCGTCCGCGGGAGGTCCGGCGGTGCCGGTGGTATCCCTCGGGTTCAGGGCGTGTGGTCCTTCCCGCATGCCCCGCCCGCGGTCACGGTGTGGGGCATGGTTAGTCGCGGCGGTTCATACCGCTGACGATGCTCAGCCAGTAGAGCAACTGCATCAGGGCGGCGAGGAACCCAGCGATGTAGGTCAGCGCCGCCGCGTTGAGCACCTCACGGTTCTGCTGATACTCGGTTCGGTCGACGATGCCCATCGTCGTCAGCATCTGCAGCGCGCGATTGCTGGCGTTGAACTCGACAGGCAGCGTGACCAGGGCGAAGAGCGTCCCGGCAGCAAAGAAGGCGATACCCAACCAGGCGAGCTGGGTCAAACCGATCACGATGCCGGCGAGGATCATGATCCAGCCCAGGTTCGAGCCGATGCTTGCTGCCGGCACCAGCAAAGAGCGAATCTGGAGCGGCACGTAGCCAGCCTTGTGCTGCAGCGCATGCCCCGCCTCGTGCGCGGCGATCCCGAGCGCGGCGACCGAGCGACCCTGGTACACCGGCGGCGACAGACGCAGCGCCCGCTCTCGCGGGTCGTAGTGGTCGGTCAGTTCACCCTGCACCATCTCAACCGGCACGTCGCTAAGGCCGTTCGCGTCGAGGATCGCTCGTGCCACCTCAGCGCCGCTCATGCCGCGCTGATTGGGCACCTGGCTGTACTTGGTGAACGCTCCGCGCACCCTCGCCTGTGCGAAGAGCATCAACAAGAGCGGGGGTAAGATGAACAGGAAGTACATTGGATCCATGTAGAACACAGCCGTACCCTCACTCTATGGCTTTCCGGCCGCTAGCACGCCGGACTACCTTCCGCAATACGCATGTTCACTCGGGTTAGGTCGGCGGACCCACCACCCGGGTCGTGGTGGTATCGAAACGGGGTGGTGATCGCCTTCGATCATGCTATAGTATGCCCGAAGAGCGGGCCGGCGGGCAACGGGGCGGGATACGAGCTTTCATGGCGAAGGCACGCAGCAGGTGAACGACGCGATCGCCGATATTGAGCGCGCGATGCGGCAGGTCGTCGCCGAGGCTGAAGCCGCTGCCGGCCATCGGTTCTCCGAGCGTGATCTTCCCCTCTACGGTGTCCTGCGATACCACCTGGGCTGGGCCGATCCCGACTTCCGGCCTGCCACGGCTGACGCCGGCAAGCGCATCCGGCCACTGATTTGCGTCCTTGCCTGTGCGGCCGCGGGCGGGGACCCGGACGTGGCGGTGCCGACCGCGGCCTCGATCGAGCTGCTGCACAACTTCACGTTGGTCCACGACGATGTCCAGGACGGGAGCGACCGGCGTCGCCACCGCCCGACGGTCTGGGCGCTGTGGGGGGTGGGGCAGGCGATCAATGCCGGTGACGCGCTCTTCGCGCTCAGCCAGCTCCCGCTGCTAGGCTCGCACGCGCGCGGGGTGCCGCCAGCGCGCGTGATCGAGGTCGCCCGCGAGTTCAACGCCACGGTGCTGCGCATCGTCGAGGGACAGGTGCTCGACCTTTGCTTCGAGGAGCGCTGGGAAATCCCGGTCGCTTCGTACCTGAACATGATCGAGGGCAAGACCGCCTCGCTGGTCGCCTTCGCCGCGTGGTCAGGCGCAGTGCTGGCCGGTGCTGACGCGGAGCGGGCCGAACGCTACCGCGCCTTCGGCCGGGCGCTGGGCCTCGGCTTCCAGGTGCAGGACGACCTGCTTGGGATCTGGGGCGAGGCAGAGGTGACCGGGAAACCGGCGGGCGACGACATCCGGCGCCGGAAAAAGTCGCTCCCGGTCCTCCTGCTGGCGTCGAAGGCGGACGCGGAGGACCTGAGCACGTTGCAGACGATCTACGCCGGGCCTGAGGTTGACGATGCAGCGGTGGAGACCGTGCTGCGCCTGCTCGAGAAGTACGACGTGCAGTCGGAGGTGCAGGTAGCGGTGGCTGACTACCACGCCGAGGCGCTGCGCCTGCTGGAGGAGGCAGGCGCCACAGGGCCGGCCCGCGAGCGGCTGAATGAGCTAGCCGAGCGCCTGGCGACCCGCCGCTTCTAACCTCTCCGCACCGGGCACGGGGCGTAGCGACTAGCGCCCGTTGGTCGCGATCAGACTCTTCCCCGTGGGGAACCCTTCGCGCGCCAGGAGCGCCAACAACCCCTCGACGAGCCCGTAGGAGCCCGACAGCATCATGTCGCCGTGGGGAACAGCCTCGTAGTAGCCGAGGGAGCGGACGAGCCCACGGTTCGGGCCGGTGATGGCGACGAAGGTGATCGGTTCGAGCGTCGAGTAGTCGGGGGCAAACGCCGCTCCGTGGCCGCCCAGAGCGACGACATCGTCGTGCGTCAGGCGCCCGGTGCGCAGTGCCTCGACCAGTTCCCGCAGGATGGCGGGCGTGACTCCTCCGGTATGGTGCTCGAACAGCCCCAAAACGCGTAGCCCGCGCACTGCCACGGCGAACGTGTGCAGGTTGCCGACGTTGACCAGGATCGCCCCGCCCGTCGCAGCTTCCCGCGCGACAATCGGGTCGCCCAGCGTCCCCAGGACGGCTGCGGCGCCGGTGTCCATCACCACCACGCCGGGCAGCAGCTCGCGCACCGCGCGCATGCGCAGCATGTAGTGCGGAGGATCTCGGTAGACCATGCTCAGGAGATCGCCACCCCGCCCGAGCAGATCCTGCAAGAACTCGTAGCGGAACTCGCGGCCGCCCGCGTCCGGCGAGTAACCGTGGTCCTGGACCGCGACGGCGGAGAGAGAGGGGAGCGGGATCTCGAACCGGGCAAGGGCCGTCTCGATGGCGCCGATATCAACATCGCCCAGGCGGATGATCTCGGCGCCGGGAGGTGGCTCGTCGCGAATCTCCACACCCATCTCCTGAACGCGCTCCAGGTCGTTGTGCAGCGTTCGCGCCGCCTGGGGAGCGGCGGTCACCGGGAGCCCGGCAGCCAGGTGCTCCTGCACCGCGGCGCTGCTGGCGCCGCCGCCCATGAGCGTGCCGGCCAGGTGGATCGGAATGCGGCGAGCGGTCGCCCGTCGGATGCGGCCGGCGACCACCTGCGTTTGCGACGGGAGGACCAGTTTGACGCAGTTCTCCGGAGCGCGATCGCTCTCATAGACCAGGACATCCTGCGTCCCGGCTCCGACGTCGATAGCCAGGATCCGGATCGGCTCAGCAAGCATTCCCGACCGCTCTCCGCTTTGCTTTTTGCCTGCCATCCTGCGTGATTATGCCAGCGACGACGGTACTACAGCCAGCGGACGTAGCGGCGCACGTCGTCACAGGGTGCGTCCGGGTCGGCCGGCGTGGCCGTGAAGTGGAGAATGACGACCTCGGGTGGCGCCAGGAATCGCATCCGCCAGCGGGTGACGCCGAGCCCGTTGGTCACGTACAGCAGCGATCCTCGGACCCAGTGGAAGCCCCGCTGGAGCGGCGAGTGGGGTCGGCGGTACAGGCGATCCAGGTAGAACGAGATATCGAGCGGTGTCAGCGTGGTGACCGGGGAGAGGCGGACCTGCCCGCCGTGGGTGTGGCCGGTCAGGACCACTCCCGCCGCTCCCGCAGGGAGCAGCGGAGCGATCGACGGCGCGTGGGCCAGCAGCACCAGGGGACGAGATCCGGTGACGCCACCAAGCGCCGTATCGAGATCGGCCAGCTCCAGGTAGGGGTCGTCGACGCCGGCAATGACCACGTCGTGGCCGCGTAGCCGAACGGTGGTCGAGGTGTTGCGCAGGACGCAGACGCCCTGGCGTTCCAGGAGCGCGGCGATGGCCTCGCTGTTGGCGGAGCCTCCCTTGAAGTCGTGGTTGCCGAGGACAGCGAAGGTCGGCGCGGGCCAATCGGCGAGGGGAGCGGCCGAGTCTCCGTCGCTCTGCCAGCGCGCGTGGTCGAAGTAGTCGCCACCCAGGAGGATCAGGTCGGGGCGCTCCCGGTCGATCGCAGCGCGCGCCGCGCACGCGATCCGGTAGTTGCCACGCGGCCCAGCCAGGTGGAAATCGCTGAGGAACGCCGCGCGGATCCCCTCCAGTTCCTCCGGGAGATCCGGCACGGTGACGGCGACGTGCCGGACGCGCAGCCGACGAGGTTCGATGAAGATCGCGTAGAGGAGCGCGGCGGCTCCGAGGCTACCCATCGCGCCCACAGCGATGCCGGAGCGTCGAAGGGTAGTCTGGGAGATGCGGTCGTGCGGCATGGACTGGGTCCTCCCATTCATCAAGATGCCGCGGCGGTAGGCCCGCCCGCGTGCACCCCGACATCTTGCGATAGGGCGCGGCACTGCGGCAAGGTGCGCGGGCCGCTCATCACCCTGAAAGCCGTCAGATTGCGTATACTTGAACCAGGCGACCACCGCTGCCGAACGCGGTCCGATCTCCGGCGAGTGACCGTTCGCGGCCGGGATAGGCGGCGGCGCCCGTCCAGCGTGTTAGGCCGGGCCGGTGTGATCGATCCGTGCCGTGCTAGCCCGGTTTCGGCGACACCCCTCCGGCAGCGGCGTCCAGGCGAAACGGCGGTGAGAATCTGTGCGGCGACGTGACGATACCATCACCCACGCCATGGAGGACTACCTCAAGGTCATCTACAGCCTCCAGGCCGAGACCGAGGTCGTGACGACGCAGCAAATCGCTGAACGGCTCAACGTGCAGAGCCCGTCGGTGACCAACATGATCAAGCGCCTGGCGGAACTGAATCTGGTGGAACACACCCCGTACCGTGGCGTGGTCCTGACCCCGAGTGGCGAGAAGGCCGCTCTGGAAGTCTTGCGCCACCACCGGCTCCTGGAGCTGTACCTCGCCGAGGCGCTCGGCTACTCCTGGGACGAGGTGCACGAGGAGGCCGACCGGCTCGAGCACAGCATCTCGGAGGAGCTGGAGGCACGCATCGACCGGGCGCTCGGCTATCCGACGACCGATCCACACGGGCATCCTATCCCCAGCCCGGAGGGCGAGATCAAGGAATCCGCCGACGTCAACCTCGGCGACCTGGAAGTGGGCGAGGTGGCCGTGGTCAACCGGGTCTGCGATCGCGACCCGGAGAAGCTCCGCTACTTGGGCGCCCTCGGCCTGTACCCTGCGGCTGAAGTCGAGGTCCTGGAGCGCTACCCGTTCGACGGCCCGATCCGCATCTCGCTCGGCGGCAACGAGCACATCCTGGGCCGGGAGCTGGCGCAGTCGGTTCACGTCACACGATCGCGCCGGTGACGGACCGGCTTGCCGGCACGCCGGGCTCGCCCGTCCGCGTCTCGCCTGATATCATCCACCCGGTGAACGTACACCATCAGGAGGGAAATGGCGGCGAAGCCGTGGCACGGTACCAGTGGATCGAGCCGGCTCCAGCGGACTGGGCCCACACGCTCTGCGAAGACTTCCTCCTCGGTGAGATCCTGTGGCGACGCGGGTTCCGTGACCGTGCGGCCGTTGACGCATTCCTCCGGCCGCGGCTCGACGACCTGCCTGACCCACACGCCCTGCCGGACCTCACGGCGGCGGTTTCCCTGATCCGCGACACCATCGCCGCCGGGCGGCCGATCGTGGTCTACGGGGACTATGACGCGGACGGCCTCTGCGGGACCGCGCTCCTGACACGGGCGCTCACGGCGCTCGGCGCCGAGGTGCGCACCATGGTGCCCAATCGGCTCACGGATGGCTATGGGTTGAACCTCAACGCCGCGCGCCGGATCGCGGCGGACGGCGCGGGGTTGGCGATCCTTGTGGATTGCGGCACGGGTGACGCCGAGGCGCTCCGCCTCCTCCAGGCGGCAGGAATCCCAGCAGTCGTCCTCGACCACCACCATGTCCGCGATCCCAACCTCCCAGCCGCGGCATTTGTCTCTCCAAGGCGTCCGGATTCGCAGTATCCCTTCGCGGGGCTGGCCGCGGCCGGGGTGACCTACCAACTGGCACGGGCACTGTTGGGGGAGGAGCGCGCCGCAGGACTGCTGCCTCTGGCTGCGCTGGCCACAGTCGCTGACGTGGTCCCGCTGGAGCGTGACAACCGGGCCATCGTCCACCACGGGCTGCGACGCTTCGCTGCCGACGCACCGCTAGGGCTGCAGGTACTGTGCGTGGACGCGGGTGTGGATGCCCGGTCGCTGACCGCCTGGCATCTCGCCTTCATCCTCGCGCCCCGCGTGAACTCCGCCGGGCGGATGGAAGACCCAACACTCGCCCTGCGGCTGCTACTGACGGAGGATCCCGCTGAGGCTCGCCGGCTGGCGCGGTATCTGTCTCGGTTGAACGCCCAACGACAACAGGCGACCGAACGAATGCTGGCCCAGGCCGAGCGGCGGCTGGCTCTCGGCACCGATGACAACGCCTCGGTCCTGCTTGTGGCCGAAGAGGGCTGGAGCGTGGGGCTGGTCGGGCTGGTGGCGAGCCGGCTGGCGGACCGGTACCAGCGCCCGGCGGTGGTGCTGGCGCGCGACGGGGAACTGAGCCGCGGCTCGGCACGCAGCATCGACGGGTTCGACATCGTTGAGGCGCTCGACGCCTGCCGGGACCTGCTGGTGGCGCACGGTGGGCACAGCCGGGCGGCGGGCCTGACCGTCGAGACCGCGCATCTCCGTACCCTTGAAGAGCGGCTGTCCAGCCTGATTGGCCGGACCTTCCCGGACGGGCTGCCGCTCCCCGCGCTGCAACTCGACGCGGAACTGCACGCGAACGAGCTGGTTCCCGAGACTGCCCGGCTGATCGAAGCGCTCGAACCGTGCGGGACCGGTAACCCGACCCCGGTCTTCTTCATTCGGGACGTCAGCGTGCAGCGCCCGCGCCTCAGTCGCGACGGAAAGCATCTCCTCTTCGACGTGGTAGCGCGTGACCACCGAATAGTGCGCCGGGTGGGGGCAGTGTCGTTCAACGGCAGTGAGCGCCTCGATGAGCTGGCAGCCCTGCGACGAGCGGACGTCGCCTTCACGCTCCGCCGCGACCGTTGGAACGGTTCCGAACGCCTCTCCCTCGAAGTCGTGGATTTCCGCCCCGCCACTGCTCGCCACTAGGGCACGGCCCTGACCAGCGGGGAAACGTGATGCCGAGGGCACGTTTCCCGCAAGGCGTGCAGGCTACCTCGCCGGGATTCCAACATGAACTCCCCTCTCTCAAGGTTGGGAGAGGGGTTGGGGGTGAGGCCTTTCCCCAAGCCCGGGCGATCCTCCGTGTGACGCCCGGGCTTCTTGGTTACCGACCAAGCGCCTCAGCCAGGCGGGCGACGCGCGCGGGGTCGACGGGATTCTGCACGCGGCCGTCGCGCTTGGCCCACGTCCCGACGATGACGCCCGTGGCCACAGGGAGGAACTCTGGAATCGACTCCGGGTTGACGCCGCTCCCGACGTAGATGGGCGTCTCGGGGAGGACGCAGCGGACGCGGGCCACGTCGTCCGGGTCCGCGCTGCGGCCCGTCGCGACGCCGGTGACGATCACGGCATCCGCAAGCCCGCGTTCAACGGCGTCGAGTGCGGCCTCCTCGATCGTCTGGGGACCGAGAGGGACGCCGTGCTTGACGAGGACGTCGGCCCAAATCTCGACCGGAGCGTCAAGCAGGCGCCGATAGCGCAGCGTCTCCGCGGCGCGCCCTTCAATGATCCCCTGGTCGGTGGCGATGACGCCGGTGTGGACGTTGACGCGAATGAACTTCGCGCCGGCCGTGGCGGCGATGCCAAGTGCGGCCGCGGCGTCGTTGCGCAGCACGTTCACGCCGATCGGCAGGGGAACCTGGGTGGCGACGGCGCGCACGGCCAGCGCCATGGCCGCGATCGTGTGCGGCTCGACGCGCTCGGGGAAGAAGGGCGCATCCCCAAAATTCTCGACGATGAGGGCATCGGCGCCTCCCTCGTGGTACGCACGAGCGTCGGCGACCGCGCGCTCGATGATCTCGTCGATACTGAGTGCCACCCGCGGAGTTCCCGGCAACGGCGCGAGGTGGACAACGCCGACAAGGCGCGGCGGCCACTCGACCGTCACTCACGGACCTCCGTCATATCACGCACCTCGACCACCCCGGGGACGCGTCCGGCCACAGCCTCGGCGTTCTCGGCATCCTCCACACTCTGCACCGTGCCCTTTAGAAAGACGATGCCGTTGATGACGTTCACCTCCAACCGCAGGTCGGTCGTCAGGGCGTCCTCGCGCAGCTCGCGGAGCACATCGATCCGGATATCGTCGTCGCCACGTGCCACAAACTGGGTAATCTCATCCGTCTCGTCGTCAGGTTCGGCGTCCGCCTCGGTCGCGAGCTCGTCCATCGACGTAGCCTGGAAACCGCCGACGATTCGCAGGTCTTGGCGGTCGGTGCTCGGGCGCACCACCGGGTCGGTCGGTGGGAAGTAGGGCTCTCCCTCCTCGATCGCCCTCTGGAAATCATTGGCATCGGCACCGACATCACCGGTGAAGTCGGGCTCGGTATCGGAGATGTCGTCCTCCAGCGACATGCGATCGGCGTAGCCGAATCCCTCGTCGCGGTCGGGCGCCTCGAACGCGCTGTCCGGTGAGATGACCAGCTCTTCGATCTCGTCGTCGATGCCGCGGATACCGTCCACCATACGGGCCAGATCAATGGCAGCCTGGTGCATCTCGATCGAAGTGACCAGACCACTGAGCCGTGCGACCCCGTTCTCAACGTCCACGCCGACGTTGATCCCAGCCTGGTCGAGGAGCATCGCGATCTGCTCTTGGAGCTGACGGTCGCTCGGTGTTGCCATGGGGAGTGCTTCCTTCCGCTATGGATCCTCCGGCGTCGCGTGTCGCAACTTGGGGACCGCACGGTGCGGTCAGGATTCCGTATTATAGGGCGAGTGAGGGGGCAGCGAATGGCTGGACCGGACCGCGCGCGAGAGCCTGAACCCGATGCGATGACGATCCACCAGCTCGCCGAGCGGAGCGGCGTGCCGGCCCGGCGAATCCGCTTCTATATCGCGCAGGGGCTGCTCCCGCCGCCGGTCGGCCGCGGGCGGGCGGCGCACTACCGGCGCGCGCACCTCGACCGGCTGCGGCAGATCCAGGTGCTGCGGGAAGCCAATCTAGGACTGGATGAGATCCGGCGCCGTCTCGGCACCCCGCCGGTGCCCTCTCGGGAGGGCACGTCCCCCGCGGTCTGGCGCCGCTGGGCAGTAGCGCCCGGAGTGGAGTTGCACGTGCGGGAGGATGTAGCCCCCGAGGCGGCGCGGGTGGCCCGCGCGCTGGCAGGGGTGGCGCGTCAACTGCTCGGCGACGATGCGGACGGGTACGGGGAAAGCGACGACGAGGTGACGACATGATGGGCCAGGCAAACGGCCGGGCGGCTGGCGGCGTGCCGGACCCGCGCGAGGAGTTGGAGCCCGTCGCGGACGTGCTGCGGGAGGCCGGTTTCTACGCCTATACCACGCTCGATTCGGAGAACCGCTGGTCGGTTGCCTGTGACACCGAGGAGGGACACGTCGACGTCCGCGTGGGCGAGGACGGCTACGAGCTGGACGTGTGGGACACGTCGCCGGGGCTCTTCATGGACGAGGAGAACGAGCGTCGCCGTGAGGCGATGGAGCGTCTGGCGCGTGTCTCGCTGCCGGCCATCGCACGGGGCTTCCTTGAGCCGAACCAGGAGGTGTGGTGGGAGGAAGCGGAGCACGGCGTCGGCGTGCGGCTACGCTACCAGCTCCCCTTTGCGCTGCGCGAGGACATCGGTCGTATCGCCAAGGAGCGCCTGGCGGAGCTGAACGAGGTCATCAGTCTGGTCGAGACGCGGCTGGTCGAGTAGCTGCGCTTCGCCTTGCTTGCGGGTCGGCGGCGTAATCCTGGTGGCGACATGAAGGGAGATCCGATGGTGGAGCGGTGGCAGCACTTCCTGGCCGTGGCGCGAGGGCAGGCTCCGGCCGACCTCCTGCTGCGCGATGCGCGGATGGTGAACGTCGCCTCCGGTGAGGTCGAACGGGTCAACGTCGCCATCACCGGCGGGCAGATCGCCGGGGTGGGGGACTACACCGAGGCCCGCGAGGTTATCGACCTCGGTGGGGAGTACCTGGCGCCCTCGTTCATCGACGCGCATGTGCACGTCGAAAGCTCGCTCCTGTGGATCGACCAGTTCGCGCGGGCGGTCGTGCCGCACGGGACCGGCGCCGTCGTGACCGACCCGCACGAGATCGCCAATGTCGCCGGGGTGCCGGGCATCCGGGCGCTCATGGAGGCGTCGGAGAACCTTCCCCTTGGGGTGTTCTTCACGGTGCCGTCGTGCGTGCCGGCCAGCCCGATGGAGAGTGCCGGCGCGGTCATGACTCCGGAGGCGATCGCCGAGGCAATGACGCTGCCGCGAGTCGTCGGGCTGGGTGAGATGATGAACTTCCCCGGCGTGCTGGCCGGGGACTCGGAGATTGCCGCCATATTGTCCATCCCGGCCCCGCGACGCGACGGGCACGCACCTGGGCTGAGCGGCAAGGACCTCAACGCCTACATCGGCTCGGGCATGACCTCTGATCACGAGTCGGTGGCCCTGGAGGAGGCGCGCGAGAAGCTGCGCCGGGGCATGACCATCATGATCCGCGAAGGGTCGGGACAGAACAATCTCCTCGACCTCCTGCCGCTCGTCGATGACCGGACCTACCCTCGCTGCTGCTTCGCCAGCGACGACCGCGACGCCGGGACACTCCTCCACGACGGCCACATGGACGCGATCCTGCGCAAGGCGATCGGCGCAGGCCTCGACCCGATCCGGGCGATCCGGATGGCGACACTCACCCCGGCTGAGTACTGGCGGCTGCCCGGGTACGGGCTTGTGGCACCCGGCTACCAGGCCAACCTGGTGGTGTTCGAGCGGTTGGACGACATCCGCCCGCGGCTGGTGCTCTTCGGCGGGTCGGTGGTCGCCGTGGACGGGCGGCCGGAGTTCGAGGTCACCGCGCCGATCCCGGAGTCGCTCCTGAACACGGTCCGCATCGGGACGCTGACGCCGGACGATCTGCGTATCCCGGCCGCGGAGGAGATGATCGCGGTGGGCGCCATCCCCGGGCAAATCGTGACCCGCAAGCTCACGGTGAAGCCCACCGTCCAGGACGGCGCGGTGGTGGCCGATGTCGAGCGCGACCTGCTGAAGCTCGTCGTGGTTGAGCGGCACCACGGGACCGGGAGGGTCGGCGTGGGTCTGGTGCACGGGTTCGGCCTGCGGCGCGGCGCGCTCGCCTCCTCGATCGCCCACGACGCGCACAACATCGTGGCCGTCGGCACTAACGATGCCGACCTGATCGCTGCGATCGAGGCGGTGGCGGCGCTCCAGGGCGGGCTCGCGGCTGTCGCTGACGGGCAGGTGCTGGAGTCGCTCGCGCTGCCGGTCGCCGGCATCTTGTCGCCGGACCCGGTCGAACAGGTCGCCGCAACCCATCACCGCCTGGAAGAGGTGGCCCGCTCGCTCGGCAGTACCGTTCCGGCGCCGTTCGGGCTCTTGTCGTTCATGGCGCTGTCGGTGATCCCGGAGGCGCGTGTGACCGACCAGGGCCTCGTGCTCGTCGGCTGACCGGGCGGGAGCGGGCGCGATCCACTGGTCCCTATCTTGCACTGCTTCGGCGGATGTCGGGTGCGAGGGGGCATCAGTATGGTCAAGGATGAAGAGATCGCCGCCCGCAGCCGCCGAATGGAGCAGATCCGCCGCGCGATGCTGGCGGCGCCTGAGTTCGCTACCTATTGCAACGAGAAGCGTCCGGTCTTCGGGGAGGGGGCGCTGACGGCCGACCTCGTACTGATCGGCGAGGCGCCCGGTGGTCGCGAGGAGCGGCTGGGGCACCCTTTCGTTGGACCGGCCGGGCAGGTCTTGACCGAGGCGCTGGCGCAGGCCGGGATCGACCGAGAGGACCTGTGGATCACCAACGTCGTCAAGTGCCGCCCGACCATGGAGGGCGTCGGTGGCCGGCTGCGCAACCGGACGCCGACCCCGGCTGAGGTCGAGTGGTTCCGCCCCTGGCTGCTGCGCGAACTGGACGTCATCGACCCGCGCGCGATCGTCTGCCTCGGCGCCACGGCCGGGAGCGCCGTGCTTCATCGTGCACTGCGCATCACGCGCGAGCGGGGGATCTGGTTCGACGGGCCGAACGGGCTTCCCACCCTCGTGACCTACCACCCGGCGTACCTGCTGCGCCGCACCCAGGACCGCGACGACCGCTTCGGCGAATTCATCGACGACCTGCGCACGGCCGGCGAGCGTGCCGCGGTCGTGTCCACCGATTAGCCGTCTCAGATGCTGGTCAGGCCAGGGACTGCTGCTCCGGCACCGAGATGTCGACCTCGACCCGCTCCATCCCGTCGACCCAGCGGACGCGGGCGGGGAGCCCGAGGTCGCGCAAGAGATTGAGCATCCGCACGTTCTCGGGTAGGACCATGGCGTACATGGTCCGGTAGCCCCGCCGCCGCGCACCGGCTATGATAAGTCGCGTCAAGGCGAAGCCCAGTCCACGTCCCTGCCATCGGTCCTCGACGATCACCGCGTATTCCCCGCAGTCGGTGCCGGGCTCCCGATCCATACGCACCACACCGATGATCTCATCGGGGTCGTTTGGATCGAGCGCAACGTAGGCAAAGCGGTCCTGCCCGTCGAGGTGGGTAAAGTACCGTGCCCTTTCGTCGCTCAACTCGGGGACGACTCCGAAGAAGCGCAGGTAGATCGAGCGCTGGCTGAGGCGGGTGTGGAAGCGCTGGAGTGCGCGCATGTCATCGGGCTGAATGAGGCGGGCAACGACGACTGTCCCGTCGGGGAGGGTGAGGGTGGTCTGCTCGAGGTCCTTGACGTCGGTCTCCATCGGGCCGCCAATCCGGGTGCGATGCGCTGATGTGCGGCGGCGCGGCCCACGGGCCGTGGCCCGGGCCACCCTGTCCTTAGCCTAGCGGCTGACCGGGCCGAGCGCAAGGAGCATCGTCGAGCCGCATGGCGCAGGGCCGGAATGTCCGACAGCGCTGCGTGGTGTCGTGGGACACGGCCGCGCGGACCGGACCGACTGGGATGGAGTGTGCTATACTTCTCATGGTAAGTTGCATCCCTGGCGCCGTAGCCAAGTGGTAAGGCAGGAGTCTGCAAAACTCTGATTCGGCGGTTCGAATCCGCCCGGCGCCTCCACGACCGGCCTGTTGGGCCGGTTTTTTCGTGCGCGGCGTGGATCTCGCGGGGGACGTGCGGGCACAGTCCAGACCGGAAGGGAGGCGGCGGTGCAGCCAGAGACGGTGGTGCGGAGCGAGCGGCCGTTCGACGGGAAGTTGATTCGCGTGCGGGTCGATACGGTGCGGCTGCCGGACGGACGCGAGCGGCAGCGGGAGGTGGTGGAGCATCCCGGTGCGGTGGGGGTGCTCCCGGTGCTGACCGATGGCACGCTGGTGCTGGTCCGGCAGTACCGGCATGCGATCGGCCGGGCGCTGCTGGAGATCCCGGCGGGGACGCGCGAGCCCGGGGAGGATGCCGAGACGTGCGCGCGGCGTGAACTGGCGGAGGAGACGGGCTACCGGACGGAAGCGCTGTGGGAACTGGTGCGCTTCTACGTGAGTCCTGGTTGGGCGGATGAGGAGTTGATCGTCTACGTGGCGGACGACCTCCAGCCGGGTGCGATGCATCCTGCTGACGACGAGCGGCTGGAGGTCGTGCCGGTCCGCCCGGATGAAGTGCCGGGATTGATCGCGCGGGGGGAGATCGCGGACTCCAAGTCGGTCGTGGCGCTGCTGGCGTATCTCGGGCTGCGGCTCGGTGGCAAGCGGGTGGGTGACGGGCCTCAGAGTTGAGGCCCGCCCGGCCGCCGTGCCAGCTCCGCGAGGTGCTCCCACTCGTGCTCCAGTAGCCGTCGAATCCCTTGCCGAGCAGTAGACGGCCCAGATCGTCGCTGGCGCACGGTTGTGAGTTCCTCGGGCGTGGCGGCACGAAGCCGCTCGATGGCGAGCGCCCCGCTCCGGCGGAGCGCCTCGGGGAGGCTGATCTCGCCGCGCTCTGCCGCGCCCTGGATCGCGGAAAAACCGCGGGAACCGCCGAACGCGATGCTCAGGTAGCCGCCCGTGGCGCCCAGGACGTGGAGCAGGACCGCCCGGCCGGACCGCCCTCCTTCAGCAGGCGCGGCGTCGAGGTCGGCGTCAGTCTGGGTGGCGGCCCAGTCTGCCAGCGTCTCGCGCATCCACTGGAACCGCCGGATGTGGACTTCAAGCTCCTCATGCGTCATGGGCTCGAGGTCGGGTCCGAAGATGATCGATGGCGACCCGTTACCGAGCCAGATGCCCTCTGTGATGTGCTCCACCACTTCGGTCTGGAACGGGGCGTCCGGGTCGACCGGCTCGCCCTGGCGGCGGAGCGTGCCGAGGAACGCGCGGATGGCGTCCGGCGTTGCCGCAAGGGCGTCGTCGGTGGTGGGGCCGACCGCGACGCAGCCGAGCAGGTCCAGCACGTGAACCATGGTCTTGCGACGCCGGGGACCCGATTCGAGGTAGAGGCCATAGGTCGTCATCAGTGTGTCTCTCTCCTTCTGGGCTGAGGCGAGCCGCGAGGGAGCGGCTCCCGGCTCGCCAGCGACTCAGTCCAGGGTGAGGCGCAGCGTGTAGGTGGCGGGTTGGCCGTGCCGGGCCTCGAAGCTGCCCTCTCCAGTCAGGCCGCTGAGGTCGCCGGTGCCGGAACCGGGAACGACGGTCCAGGTGCCGGTCGCGACGCTGTCCCGGTACGTCCCGCTGTGCTGGAGTACGAAGCTGCCCTCCCGGTCGGCGAGCCGGCCGACGACCTGTTCGAGGCCGATGAACGTAGCGGACTCGTCATCGTGGTAGACCATCAGGTACTCGAGCGTCCCCCGGCCCTCGATGTCGCCGCGGAACACATTGGTTACCGTGGCGCGTGCCAGCTTCGAGCCGCCGTTCGCCTCGCCGAATGGGTGCTCATCCCATGAGATCGTATCGAATTGCCCGGTCGCGCTGGTACTCATGTCTGGTGCTCCTCTCGGTCGCGTTGTGTCCCCATTGCCCCGCGGGACATCCCCAGTATCGCAGGCATACCTGTCAGATCGTGGCAGGAATTGCGGTACACTTGCGAACATGCGAGCGAGCCGCCTACTGTCTCTCCTCCTGTTGCTCCAGACCCGTGGCCGGATGACGGCCAGGGAGCTGGCGGATGCCCTCGAAGTCTCGGTGCGGACGGTCTACCGGGACACTGAAGCGCTGGCGGCGGCAGGAGTGCCGATCTACGCCGACCGCGGCCCAGCCGGGGGCTACCAGTTGCTCGATGGATATCGGACCCGGTTGACGGGGCTGACGCCCGATGAGGCGGAGGCGCTGTTCCTCGCAGGGGTCCCGGGACCGGCGGCCGAGCTGGGCCTGGGCACGGTCCTCGCCACGGCGCAGCTCAAGCTGGAAGCCGCTCTCCCCGCCGAGCTGCGGGCTCGCGCCGCGCGGATCCGGGAGCGGTTCTACCTCGACGCGCCCGGCTGGTTCCACGAGGAGGAGCAGAACCCGTTTCTGGGTGCCGTCGCGGAGGCGGTCTGGGAGCAGCGTCCGATCTGGGTGCGCTACCGTCGCTGGGGCGGGGAGGTGACCCGCACACTCGAACCGCTCGGGCTGGTGCTGAAAGCGGGCGTCTGGTACCTGGTGGCGCAGGCGGGTGGGCAGCCTCGCACGTACCGCGTGTCGCGCATGCTCGAGCTGGAGCTCCAGGACGGCCGATTCGAGCGGCCGGAGGGGTTCGACCTGGCGGAGTACTGGCGGTCCTGGTCGGAGGGGTTCGCCGACCGGCTCTACCGCGACCGCGCGACGGTCCGGCTCTCGCCGCGCGGGGTGGTCCTCTTGCCCTACCTGCTCGGGCAGGGCGTCGCACGGATGGCGCTGGAGGCCGCGGGCGACCCGGATGCCACAGGGTGGGTGCAGGTCGAGATACCGATTGAGTCGGTGGAGCACGCAGTGCCCGCGTTGCTCCAGCTCGGGGCGGACGCCGAGGTCCTGGCGCCGCAGTCGCTGCGGGCGCGCATGGCGATGACCGTCGGGGCGCTCGCTCGACTTTATGAAACGAATACCTGACGGTTCGCGCGCGCCACCGTACAGCGTCCTCCATCTCCCGCCGCAACGTTTGCTCAAGACTTCCCCGTTTGCAGCCCCTTTACGAGTGTACGTACACATGCTACAATTACGGACACAGTGTACGTACGCTCTCGCAGCGCCTAGGCGTCTGCTTGCGGTGCGGAAGTACTTGTCGATCGGTACGAATGTGCCGGGTCGTATCCACCCCATTGTGCCCTTGGCCCGGGCTGGTGCGGGACTTAGAGTACGGTGGGGCACGAGATCTGGATGAAGGGACTGAATCCGGATCACGTTCTCGATTACGTCCGGCGTGCCCTTTAGCGATCGGGGGGTTACTGTGGAGCGTAGACGAGGCAGTGGGAATGGGCGTACCGTCCTGATCGTCGATGATCATCCGCTCTTTCGCCAGGGCCTGCGCCGATTGATCGAAGAGGGCGGCGCGTTCAAGGTGGTTGCCGAGGCCACAAGCGGGCACGAGGCAATCCGCGAGGCCGATATCCACCGACCCAGTATTGCCCTGATCGATATCCAGCTCCCCGGCGTCACCGGTCTCAACGTGGCGCGCATCCTGAAGAAGCAACACCCGTCAATGCACATCATCATCCTGTCGATGCACGTCGATGATGAGCGGCTGTTCGAAGCCGTCCGTGCGGGTGCGTCAGCTTTCCTGACGAAAGACATCGAGGCTCAGGAGCTGATTTCGTCGCTGGATCGCGTGGTTCAGGGGGAGCAGCTCATCAACCTTGAGGTGATGTCGCGGCCGGAGCTGGCGTGGCGGGTTCTGTCCGAGTTCCGGCAGCTCACCGGCGACGATGGCGAGGCAGGGCCAGCGTCCGACCCGAAGCGGCTGCCCCTGTCGGTCCGTGAGGTCGAGGTGCTCGACTGCGTAGCGCAGGGCCTCTCGAACAAGGAGATCGCCGAAGCGCTGTTCATCACCGAGCAGACGGTGAAGAACCACATGACGTCGGTGCTGCGGAAGCTGCAGGTGAACGACCGCGTTCAGGCAGTCCTCTGTGCCGTCCGCAACGGTTGGGTCGAGATCGGGCCGCCGAGCACCGGCGGCGGCGTCGTCAGCGCCGGGTCGTAGCCGGCCCGATCTCAGCCGCGGGCGGCCGCTCGCGGCTGGGTTTCCCGCAAAGCGATATCCTGCCGATACGCCATATCGGTGAACTCGACGCCCGGCACCGCCGCGTAAACCCGCTGCCGGGCGCCGCTTATATCTGGCCCCCGCGCGACGAGCGTGAGCACACGCCCGCCCGCGGTGACCACCGTACCGTCGTCACCCATGGCGGTACCCGCGTGGAACGCGATGACGTCCTCGGGGAGCCTGTCCAGGCCGTGGATAGGGTAGCCTGTCGCGTAGCTGCCCGGGTAGCCGCCGGACGCAAGGACGACACCGACGGCGGCGCCATCGTGCCAGCGCGGAGCGGGGACGTCGCTGAGCCGCCCGCGAGCGACGCCGTCGAAGAGCGCGGCCAGGTCGCCGTCGAGGAGCGGCAGGATGACCTGCGTCTCGGGGTCACCCATGCGGCAGTTGAACTCCAGCACCTTCGGGCCGTCGGCGGTCAGGATGAGCCCGGCGTAGAGGACGCCGCGGTAGGTGATGCCGCGGCGGCGCATCTCAGTGACGGTCGGCTCGATGATGCGCGCGACGATCTCCTGCTGCAGCGCGGCATCGACCGCCGGCACGGGAGCGTAGGCACCCATCCCACCGGTGTTTGGTCCGGTGTCACCGTCGCCCACGCGCTTGTAGTCGCAGGCCGGGAGGAGCGGGTAGATCGTCTCCCCATCCGTCATGGCGAGGAGGGACACCTCCTGGCCGGTCAGGCACTCCTCGATCAGGACGCAGCGCCCGGCCTCACCCAGTGTGCCGGCGCCGAGCATGTCGCGCACCGCTGCTTCTGCCTCGGCGTGGGTCGCGGCGACCACCACGCCCTTGCCGGCTGCCAGCCCGTCGGCCTTGACGACGATCGGGGGCTGGGCGCTCCGCACGGCCGCGAGCGCCGCGTCCAGATCAACATAAGTGCGGCAGGCTGCCGTGGGCACCCCGGCCGCGGCCATGATCTCCTTCGCCCAGGCCTTGCTGCTTTCGATCCGCGCTGCCGCCGCGGTCGGTCCGGCCACGAGGAGGCCGCGGTCCTGGAAGTGGTCAGCGAGCCCGCGCGCGAGCGGATCCTCCGGCCCGACGACGGTCAGGTCGATGCCGTGCTGCTGGGCGGCGTCGGCCAGCGCAGGGATGTCGTTGGCCCGGATCGGGAGGTTGGTCGCGATGGCAGCCGTCCCGGCGTTCCCTGGTGCCACGAACAGGGCGTCGACGAGCGGGCTCTGGCGTAGCTTCCAGGCGAGGGCATGCTCCCGTGCGCCGCTGCCAACCACCATCACCCGCATGTTCGCACTCCGCTCATTCCCACTCGATCGTGCCCGGTGGCTTACTGGTGATGTCGTAGACGACCCGGTTGATGCCGGGCACCTCGTTGACGATCCGGTTGCTCATCCGCGCCAGGAGGTCGTGCGGCAGGCGTGCCCAGTCGGCGGTCATCGCGTCCTCACTGGTGACGGCACGAATGGCGCAGACATCGGCGTAGGTGCGCTGGTCGCCCATCACGCCGGTCGACTTGACCGGCAGGAGCACGGCGAAGAACTGCCAGACATCGTCGCCGAGTCCGGCGGCCTCGATCTCCTGGCGCACGATGGCGTCGGCCCGGCGCAGCGGCTTCAGACGCTCCGGCGTGACCTCGCCGAGGATGCGGACCGCGAGGCCGGGGCCGGGGAAGGGCTGTCGCTGGACGATCTCCTCAGGCAGGCCGAGCAGACGCCCGACGGCGCGGACCTCGTCCTTGAACAGCATCCGGACCGGCTCCAGGAGCTCGAACTGTAGATCCTCGGGCAGCCCGCCGACGTTGTGGTGTGTCTTGATCTTGGCGGCGGTCTTGGAGTCGCGCGGGGTTGCGCTCTCGATCACGTCGGGGTAGAGCGTGCCCTGCGCGAGGAAGCGGAAGGGGCCGTGCCGCGCCGCCGCGTCTTCGAACACGCTCACGAACTCGGCGCCGACGATCTTGCGCTTCTGCTCCGGGTCGGTCACACCGCGCAGCCGCGTCAGGAACCGCTCGCTCGCGTCGATGGAGACGAGGTTCATGTGGAAGTGACGGCCAAAGACTTCCCGCACCGTCTCCGGCTCACCCTCCCGCAGCAGGCCGGTGTCGACGAAGACCGGAGTGAGCTGATCGCCGATCGCGCGGTGGATCAGCGCCGCGGTGACCGCCGAGTCGACACCGCCCGAGAGCGCGAGGAGTACCCGGTCCTTGCCCACACGGGCGCGGATGCGCTGGATCGCGTCGTCGATGAAGGATGCAGCCGTCCAGTTCCCCTCGCAGCCGCAGATGTCGAACAGGAAGTTGCGCAGGATGGTGCCGCCGAGCGGGGTGTGGGCCACCTCCGGGTGGAACTGGAGGCCGATCACGTTGCCGCGCCCCATCGCCGCGTACGGCGAGTTGTCGCTCCTCGCCAGCGCGGTGAATCCCTCGGGCAGCTCCTCAATGCGATCCCCGTGGCTCATCCAGACATCCAGCCGCTCGGGGAGATCGGCGAAGATGGGGCTTGACGCCACAACCTCAATCGTGGCCGGGCCGTACTCGCGCTCCGTCGCGGGCGCGACACGCCCGCCGAGGGACTGCGCCAGGAGTTGCATGCCGTAGCAGATACCGAGGACGGGGAGATCCCGCTCCAGCACCCAGTCGGGCAGGGTGGGGGCTCCCGGTTCGTAGACGCTGGCCGGTCCCCCGGAGAGGATGACCCCCTTGGGCTTCAGGTGGGCGACCGACTCCCAGCCGGTGTCGTAGGGGAAGACCTCGCAGTAGACGCTGGCCTCACGGACCCGCCGGGCGATCAACTGGGCGTACTGCGACCCGTAGTCCAGCACGACGACCGCATCGGGTGATACCGCGGGGCCGCTCGCCTCGTTGGACTGCGGCAGTGTCGATCGCTCTTCGGTTTGCAAGGGGCCTCCTCCCAACCGCGCTGGGGCGTACGTTCTCGCCCGCTGTCTCCGGACGCAATTGTACTCGAAGGGGTGGCGCGTTCGGGGAGGGTGACGCGGGATTCTCATCCAGGCCAGACACCAGTGTCAGTGGTGGAGAAGCGGGGAGTGGGCCTTGATCAGGCTCTCCCAGGATTCGGGGATTGGGCTTGGTGTCCCGGCTTGTGTCTAACCGTACCCCGCGACCGTGTATCATCCCCGCGGGAGGAGGCGGGTGGTGAGTCAGAGTTCGGGCGCGATGGGTACGACGTTGCGGCTGGCGGTGCTGCTGTCCGGGAGCGGGCGGACGCTGGAGAACCTGCTAGGGTGCATCGCCCGTAAGGAGCTTCCGGCGCGCGTTGAGGTGGTGGTGAGCAGTCGCGATGGCGTGCGAGGCATCGAGATCGCGCGCGCAGCCGGGCTGCCGGTCACCGTAATCCCGCGCCGCGCGTTTCCCTCGGTCGATGCCTTCAGCGACGCCGTGTGGGCCGCGATCGCGCCGTACGAGGTCGACCTGGTGATCCTGGCCGGCTTCCTGGCCAAGCTCGCCATCCCCACGGCCTTCGAGGGCCGGGTGATGAATATCCACCCGTCGCTGTTGCCCCTCTTTGGTGGGCGCGGTTTCTACGGTGACCGGGTCCACCGGGCGGTGCTGGAGGCTGGAGTGAAGGTGAGCGGGTGCACCGTCCACTTTGTGGACGAGGAATACGACGCTGGGCCGATCATTCTCCAGCGCTGTGTCCCGGTCCTGGACGACGACACTCCGGAGTCACTGGCGCATCGCGTCTTTGCTGAAGAGTGCCGTGCCTACCCCGAGGCGATTCGGCTGTACGCTGAGGGGCGGCTACGGATCGAAGGCCGCCGGGTGCGCGTACTGCCGCGTGAGTGAAGCGTCTCGCGTACCCTGGAGTGCCCGCGCGGCTCCCCACCCTGTCCGATGCCCCATCCCAGAGGGGTCTGGTGACTCCTGATGCCTGACGCTCTCCTCATGCTTGCCGCCGGTCCCCGGGCGCGTCCATACTTGGCCCCACGAACGGACCGGGGAAGGGAGCATCCCCACGATGGCAGACAAACCACTTCGCGTGGGTGTGATCGGGACCGGAGTGGGCGCGGCAGTGCACATTCCAGGTCTCCGGCAGATCCCCGAGGTGGAGGTGGTGGCGATCGGCGCCTCGCGGATTGAGCATGCGCGCCAGGCGGCCCTCCTCCACCAGGTACCTCACTTCTTCGACGACTATCGCCGAATGTTCCGAGAAGCCAACCTCCATGCTGTGACCATTGCGACGCCGCCGGAGTTTCACCATCCCATCGCGATAGCGGCGGCGGAGGCGGGGCTGCACATCCTCTGCGAGAAACCCATGGCCCGCAACGCCGCCGAGGCGCGTGACATGCACCGCCTCGCCCGTGACGCGAACGTGCAACACGCCGTCGACTATAAGACGCGGTTCCTGCCCTCCCGCCAGGTGTGCAAGCGCCTGATCGACCAGGGTTACCTGGGAGAGCTCCAGTCGGTGAGCCTCACGGTCTTTCGCCAGTCATGGCGTGACCGGCTTCGACACTCCACGTCCTCGCTGGATGCCGGTGAGCGCGCCGGCGGGGTGCTGGGCGCGCTCGGCTCCGACTACATCGACACGCTGCGGTGGTGGTTCGGGGAGATCCACGCCGTCGCCGGCGCGCTGCCGCGGACCATTCGCGGTAGCGAGTGCTTCAGCCTGATCCTCCAGTTCGCCAGTGGAGCGCTGGCGACGATCCACGTGTCCGCCGTGGCGCCGATGGATGTCGGAGATGAGATCGTCGCGGTCGGTACCGACGCCTTGCTCGCCGTGCAGGCCGATGGGCGCGTCTTCGGCATGCGCCGCGACGAGCAGGTCTTGTCTGAGATCGAGCTGCCCGACGTCTGGGGCGACCTGCCGAACTTCGCCGATCGGCGCGTGCGGCCGTTCGTACTGCTTGCTCGCGAATGGGTCCGCGGTATCCTGGAGGGCAAGAGCGCAGTTCCGTCGTTCGAAGACGGCATGAAGGTGCAGGAAGTGCTGGACTCGGTACAGCGCAGCCAGGAGTTGCAGCGCTGGATCGACACCAGCGGGAAGAAGTGGCCGGTGTGATCCGGCGAAGGGGGAGGTAGCCGATGGGGTACCGCGACGAACTCGACACGCCGTGTCTGGTTGTCCACGAGTCCATCCTGCGCCGCAACGTCGAGGAGATGGCGGCCTTTGCCCGCGAGCACGGTGTGGCGATGCGACCGCACCTGAAGACGCACAAGACGGCCGAAATCACCCGGATGCAGCGCGAGGCGGGGGCTATCGGCTTCACCTGTGCCAAGCTGGGTGAGGCCGAAGCGCTCGCCGACGCTGGTGTGCTGGACGATGTCCTCCTGGCCTACCAGATCGTCGGGGAGCAGAAGATCCGGCGGCTCCTGGCACTGATGGATCGGATCAAGGTCACGGTCGCCGTCGACGGAGTGGAGGGCGCCGCCGCGTTGTCGGCCGCTTGCCGCGACGCGGGTAAGACGCTCGACGTACGCCTGGAGATCAACACCGGGCTCGACCGTGCCGGTGTGCTCCCGGGCGAGCCGGCGCTGGCCCTGGCGCGCGAGGTGATGCAGATGCCCGGGCTGCGGCTGACCGGGATCATGACCCATGAGGGCCACGTCGCCAAGGCGACGAACGCGGACGAGCTGGCCGAGATCGCGACAGCGGCCGGCAAGGCTATGGTGGAGACGGCCGACCTGCTCCGGTCCAACGGTATCCCGGTCGACGTGGTGAGCGTCGGCTCGACCCCGGCGTCCTGGTACACCCCGACCGTGCCGGGCATCACCGAGATGCGGCCGGGCACGTACGTGTTCAACGACAACTCTGCCTTCCGTTTCGGCCGTATCGGCGTCGATGGCTGCTCGCTGCGAATCCTGGCGACGGTCATCAGCCGACCGGCGCCGGATCGCGCGGTGATCGACGCCGGGTCCAAGACGTTGGCGATGGATCCGCCGCAGGGGCGAAAGGGCCACGGTTACATCGTGGAGTATCCGGACGCGGTCATCGCTCGCCTCAGCGAGGAGCACGGCGTGGTCCTGCTGCCGCCGGGGATGCAGGGCATGGAGGTCGGCGAGCGGGTCGAGGTGATCCCGAACCACGTCTGCCCAACGATCAACCTGCAGGACGAGATGTTCCTGGTGCGCGATGGGGAGGTCGTTGAGACCTGGCCGATCATCGCCCGCGGAAAGGTGCGCTAATCGGCCGCGTCGGCGTGTGCCGCGACGGTGGCGATCAGCACCTGATCGAGGAACTGGGTCATCTCCGCGAAGATGCGCAGGGCGCGATTCGGGGGGACGTCCTCCTCCTCGATGAAGCGCGTCACTGCCTGGATCACCGGCGTCCGGAAGAAGAGGAACGCTTCGACGGCATCGGGCGCCGTCAGGCCGGCAGCGGCACTGATAGAGCCGTAGCGCCGGCCGATGCGGCGCCCCTCGTCGAGGAGTTGATCTCTGTCGCCGCGCCCCGCGATGGTCCGCACAGCCAGCTCCACCAGGCGGCGGCCGAGCGTGCGAAGCTCATCGATCTGCGCGTTGTCGTACGCGTTGTACCACGGCCGGGACCGGGCCTGGTGGAGGTAACCCGCCTCATAGCCGGAAAAGGAGAGATCGGTCAGGACTTGCCGGCTCATGCGGCGGCGGGGCCGCGTCTCTCCCCGGAGGAAGGCGCGGAGGTCCTCTTCGTTGTAGCGGCGGTGCCCGCCGGGGGTGCGGAAGACCGGGATCCTGCCCTGGTCGCTCCAGCGACGCAGCGTCGACTGGTCGACGCCGAGGATGCGGCAGGCCGCGTCGATGGACAGCCAGCGGCCACCAGGCTGCTCCGGCGTATCGCCCTGCGAACGACCTCGTGATTCGCTCACGCTGTGGCTCTCCTGCCCAGCCGATCCTGCTGCAACGTCGGCTCGCGCGGCGTCACTCCCAGTCCTCGGTCCATGCCTCGGCCAACCCGGGCGGGGCGGATTCGACGCGAATCGCGCGGGCGCCGTTGAAGACGGCGAAGGAGCGCAACGCCGGCCGGAGCGTCTCGGCCAGCTCTTCAACCGGGGGTGCATCCGGCTCCAGGTGGACCGACTTCAGGGTCAGCACGCGCTCCTTCCGGTCCGCTTTCGGATCGACCCTCCCGATGAGGCGGCCGTGGTAGAGGATCGGCAGGGTGAAATACCCGTACACCCGCTTTGCGGCAGGAGTGTAGCACTCGAGCCGGTACTCGAAGTCGAACAGCGCCTCAGTCCGCACCCGATCCCAGATCAGGTTGTCGAACGGGGAGAGGAGCGTGATGTGGTCGCTCCGCTGCCCGGCGCGGATTGCGTCGACGAGCGGCAGGTTCTCGGCGGCCACGTACCCCGTCCCCAGCCCCTCGACGGTCACCGGGACCACCTTGCCGTCCTCGGCCAGGGACTGGAGGATCGCAGCGGGGGTTG